>ENA-UACX01000749-UACX01000749.1-human-gut-metagenome-genome-assembly--contig:-NODE-749-length-7816-cov-4.535111_pt1 | contig 7816 bp, 4 predicted proteins | sample MGYA00243885_ERZ654237 | MGnify/ENA primary metagenome ERZ654237 (study PRJEB26926, sample SAMN06165015) | human gut metagenome | biome: ENVO:00009003; feature: ENVO:2100002; material: ENVO:00002003... | reverse complement strand
AAGGAGTATCGTCGGCAGCGTCAGATGTGTATAAGAGACAGGTACATGTGAGTAACGAAAGGATTCGGTCCTAAAGTAACCGTTTTAGCTTGCTTCTGGCTGTTGCAACTCATCAATGTCAACGACAAGGCAGTCAAAGTAATCAAATAGTTTTTCATACGTATTTTTATAGTTTTAATATTTAATACGAGCAAAATTAAAGCCGCATGATTAACAAAGCTCTTAATTTCAACTTAATAATTCACTGTTTTTTTCTTTTGATAGAAACAAGCGACCGATATGCCGCATAATATAAAATTTTAGTGCCGTCTTCTTATTTCGTATCCCGCCGGGGCATCTCAAAACTCAACGGTTTCTCACAACGAAGCATCTTTGCCGCCTCACCCGTCAGCCACAGGTAATGGTCGGACGGCATTCCATCCATACCCACAAACTTGACTTCCTTGCCCACCGGAGGATTGTCCGTACACTTGAAGATTGCGGTACCTTCGTTTACTTCATCGAACATGGCTACATACAACATTGTAGCACCTGCATTGATGGCAGTGGAAATCTGTTGCCAGTAGAAGCGGCCACCCTGACGGGGAATAGAACCGGAAGGTTTCACATCATCCTTAAATGCATGGCGGCTCAGATTATGCCAACTAAACCCCGGGGTTACACAAGGCACATAACCAATGTTATTCTCTTTACACCAAGCAATATCATCGAGGATAACATCCCGATAACGATCCATATCATTGTGGAGCAATGGAGTAAAACGCTGCACCATCCATGGCAGAACAATATCCGTCTGTTTGATAAGTTTGTGCAGGTAAGGATCGTGTATGCAATCGGCATTCAGATCTCTCCAGAAAGTAGGTACACCCAACATTACGCTACAGCCTCCATATTCCGGATCATTCTTAAGGAAATCAATGAAACGTTCCAAGCCGATATTACGAATATCATACGGACGGTCGGGAAAGCCGACACCCCAGATGGTAACCAACGGTTTGCCATTATAAAAGACATAAGTCTGTTCCCCTGCCTGATTAGTTACACGCAACGAATCAACCAAGTATATCCAATCGTCAATCAGCATGGAGCAATCTTCACCTTTAGCCGCCAGCCCGGACAAATCATACATTACCCCGATAGCGCGTCCATACTTGGAAGCCGCTTTCATGGCATGTTCCAGCACTGTGCTTCGTTTGCGTGCTTCCGGTCGGGCAGCCCCGAAGAAACGTTGCATAAATACGCCGTCCAGTCCATACTCTTTCATCCATTTAAAATGCAGGTCGACCGTGCTCTCATCCGTAGAACAGAAGAAACGGGCAGTAGAGCCATCCGCCAGTTTCTGCCCTGTGGGATACGTTTTCTCATACTCACTTACATCCGGCCACATATCAATGCGGACACTGTTCTCATCCGGGTACATTACCCCTTTTCTCGGTTGATGAAACCAGCCTTGGTAGCCTGCCATAACCAGACCTTTATAGGATGGGTATTTAGTATTCTTAGAGTGTCTGGGCGTTGCATTCAGACTCCCGAACAAGAAAAAAACGAATAATAATAAAAAGCATTTCTTCATGGTAGCAATAATTTAAGTGAGTATTATATTTCTGTTGTTACTGTTTATTCCAAAGTTTTTTGATAGTTTCTTCCTGAGAATAGCCGAATGGACACGCTTCACTTTTCATATTGGCGCGATAGTTACCTTCAGTTTCATTCGGGCAGGTTATCATCCGGCAGCCGGGCATTTCCAGATGTCCGTTCGGGTCGATACGACGTATCCAGTGATAAGCATACGTCAACCACTCATTCCGGTAATCTTCCGGTTGCAGGGATAGCCAGGAGATTTCGTCCCATCCCCACACAAAGTGTGAGTTCAGATCCGCTACATTCGGTTCTTTTCCTCTGCCATAATTATCAAATTCCACAAGATACGGCAGATGTTTACATTTCCATCCGCTGGGCGATATGCACCCTTTGCTTTTTTTATAGAGAGCATCCAGATGATTCACAGCAAGTTCGGCTTTATAAGGTTCGGAAGGTAATTCTTTTATGCGAAGCGGGAAAGAATTGAAGTCAAGCAAACTCACCCCATTCCTTACCATTCCTCCATAGGGAGTATGAGCATCCAGCAATACCCAGTGACGGCGGGCATGGGTACGCGCATATTCACGTATCTTTGCGATGATCCGGGCCCAGGAATCACGTGCCGGGTCATTCATACCAATCAACTCAATCTGTCCGAGATGAAATGCCTCGCAACCGACATTGATATAAGAACAAGCCAGATAATAGAACCAAAGCTGGGTTTCCTGGCGGCTAATATCCGGCACACTACTGCCCTTATGCCAATGGTCTACCAGAAGTCCCTCTTTATTCAGCATATCGGCATAAGAGAAGTTTCGTGATTCAACCGGCAATCCGTAGCCCGTGAACACCCAATCGGGTATCTTCACTTGATTCACTTCTTCGGTTACAATCTCGAACAGGCATCCCTGAAGGATTATATCAGCGTCATAGGCATGTAATTCATCGGCAAAAGCTTTCGCTTTACTCCAGAATTCCGGTTTGTTCAGCAAGCTTTCGCCTCCCCACCGATAAATGGAACGGCCGATAAACTTAGCCCCTATATTCTTGACCATACGCATATCATCGGCATGATAGGAATACACTCTCCGCCCTTCCGGTTTATCAGGCATCAGCAGATAGACCATTGTGATGGAACGGTCCAGATAATTTTCCAACACCTGCCGGGAGATACCTTTCTCATTGAAATGGTATTCCTTTCCCTGTCCCCACAGGGAACAAGGAAGGAGGAGGAACAATATAACAAGGTAATATATAATGTTTTTCATGATAATCAATTGATAAGTTTACCAGGCACTTCGTTCCCGATAAAAAGGTACCGGTTCGGATGTATATTCTATTGATTTGGTCTGATAAGGTAATACACGCATTTCCGTAACTGACTTGGTATCATAGTTTTGATTCCCGGTCAAGGTTGCAGCGAACAACGCAATACCTGCATCTTTGGGTAAAACCAGCATACGGGCATTTGCCGGAATATCCAGACATACCTTGTACAGGTACGCAAAATTATACGAATCATTTCCTTTGCGTGCACTATGCTTATGGTTGGCAATATACCCGATAGAAGCATCTTTGATATAGCCCTCACTTTCGCCTTTCCAGCCCCACTGTCCATAGAAACCGGAATAATAAGGCACATTTACCTGATAAGGTTTATCATCCACCAGGAAAGTGGCCTGACGGTCATCCTTGACAGAAGTTACCAGTAGGAAGAGTTTATCCGCACCAAGATGCTCAGGCAAAAGAATGGTATCTCCATTCGCCCGAATGTAATTGAAGATAGCAGGATCATTCTGTATCCTGAATTCAATACCATCCGAAAGAATCTTTTCAGGCATCAGTTCGGCTGCCAGTGAGTTACCCTGTCGGTCAAAGTCGCCTGCACGATTAAATTCATCGGATGTCAAGGCTACTGCATTATAGGCCAGTTTCAACGGCTGACTCTCAGGAACAGTCAACAAAGGCTTTTGCTTGAACGTAACCTTGAATGTACGGGGCTGGAAAGCTTTACCGCTAACCATCAGTTTATTACCGGAGAAGGTGGCTTCTCCTGTTTCTTCCTCTATTCCATTTACTTCTTTGGCGCTTTCAATATCAGATGCGAACTCCACATAGCCCTGTTCGTAAGAATTACCATAGATTTCATTGATACGAACAATGTATCCATTCCCATCTTCCGCTTTTTTGATAGCTTTCACAGCAATCTGAGGACGGTCTGCACGGGCAAAAGAGTAAGAACGTCCCAATTTACCCGCATGCTTAGTGGTAGCAAAAGCGAGTAAAGGCTGATTGAAGTTTTCGGCTTTCCAAGCAATGTCTGCCTGGGTTACATCCGCCTTATGCCCAACAATGGCATAGCGGAAAGCATGGCACCCGTGATCCTGATGGTCCTGATACGTATAGTGCTTACCCGGCTGAGGCGTATGAAGTAAAGTCAGGCGGATAGTATTATCATCCGGCTTATCCCATCCATATTTGGATTCATTCAGGATGGAGATGCCATAAGACGAATCATTGGCAGTTAGGTCGGCCCACTGATGCCCCAGTACTTCAAAGGAATTCTCAACATTGTTACCACGCTTCACATAACCTAGGCCCAAGTCATAAGTGGCTTTTTCATTGGATACTGTGGTTGGAAATTCCGCTTTCAACAAAGCTTTCTTTCCCTGCCAATCAAACTCGTTACTGATTTCTATTCTATCGTCTTCAGCTCCGTCCGTCAAAGTGATATATTGTACAAATCTGGAGTCTTCATAAGTACGTTCCACACGCAAAGACGCTCTTAGCGGACCGTTCTCTGCTACGGAAATTTTAACGTTATCCGTGATAGAAGCACTCGGCCCATCAAATACTTTCTTATAAATTTCCCAAGCCGGATAATCGGTAGAAAGATTTTCAGTAAACATCATCAAGCGGAATGGCCTACCGGCTTGTACCAGTTCACGGTTATTCTTCTTATCAAATATAGAAGCGATGTCACCATGCACATCCAATGCTATCCTATAAATTGAGTTTTCAATGGTTTGGTACTCCACCCGCAAATTCCCAGAGGATGCTGTTCCTCCCGGTTGAATATTATATACCGAAAAACTAAGCGGATCTACCTGAGCTACAAACAAAACCTCAGCCATCCCATTCTCCCAGGAAATCAATTGGGCAGGCATACTCTCTCCTTTTGGGGAGGTCACTTTCACTCCCGACGGACATTTGTCCATCCTAATAGTAGCCTTCACTATATCTCTGCGACAGGAAGTAACCGGATTGTAAACAACAATCGGAAGCCCTTTCACCTTGGTATCCAAAGCCCGGCTCACTGCTCCTACTGCTGTAGTAATAGTTTCTGCAAAACGTGTCTGAGCTATCAGTTCATCATTCCAGGAGAAAGTATACGATTGCGGAATGCTGGTACCCGTCAAGTCATCATGAAACTGATGCCACAAAAAACGTTGCCAGTTCTCACGTAGAGCTTCAGAAGGATACTCCATACCTCCCAATATTTCTGCTACCACGGATGCTCTTTCGGCTGCATCTGCCAAGTGTTCGTTTCGACGATTGAAGTGTTTCATTGCCGCCTGTGAAGTGTAGCATCCCACTCCATGCACATCCATCAACAGTTCACCATCATAAACAGGAAGTTCGGGATGTTTTTCAAAAGGATAATAATCTTCATATATCTGTCCGGCTTTGGCACTGATAATTTCTAAGGGGCCATCTGCCTTCAAACTTTTTTCTAATGAATAGACGGAAGGGAGTGTAGGCGACCCACCACGGTCTCCTACTCCGTAATAGCTATAAGCTGTATTGTCAGGGCCCAATTTGGCCCTCTCCAGAATGCGGCGGTTCGTACTGATATCATCATAGTAGTAGGATGTACCGTATCCTCCGGCATCCAGTACTGCCATGATTCTGGCGCCATCCAAACCTTGCCAAAGGCCTATCTTGAACGGCATTTTTTCTTTTTCTCCAAAATACGGATTCTTCCTCCATTGGAGTTTCTGGGTAGAGAATCCTATCAGTCCACAGTGTGCGGCAATGGTAGGTAGTGTATAGCCGAAACCAAAGCAGTCCGGCAAATAAATATCGTTTGGTTTGACACCAAACTCTTTTTTATAAAATTCCTGTCCCATCAGGACATTCCTGAAGAAGGACTCAGAAGAAGGGATATTAGGGTCTGTTGCTTCCCACGCGCTTCCCACTACATTCCAGCGTCCCACTTTTATGTACTTCTTTACAAGTTCATATTCATGAGGATAATACTCCTTCATCCAGGCATACTTTTGAGCGCTCTCAAAGTTAAAGATATAGTTCGGGAAACGCTCAAAGAGCCAGAAGTTCTGTACCATCGTGCGGTGCAGATAATCATCTATGGACTCGCGTACATCCCAGTTCCATTGCGTATCGAAATGGGCCGTTGCTACCAGATACGCTTTATATTCTTTTTGCTGACTGTGCAAAATATGTACAAAACAAAGTAATAACAATATACTACATAATATTTTTTTCATCTCATTTAGCAGAATTCCTAAAACTCCTATGTAAAAAAATATCCGATTCGAAAATCTCCTATTTAGCCTTTCTCTGTCTTGCATTAAAGAACGCTAAAATTAATAAGCACAATTATCGGAATTTAAGCACCTAAAACTTTACTTAAAAGAAAAAGAAAAACAAAATACAATCAAATTTTCGAATCGGATTAAAAGCCTACAATTTAAGAAATCAACAAACTACATTCGTATTTTATCTAGAAGGCCATGTGGACTTCAAAGGTATTTCTCCTCTAAGCATCTTTCGGGCTTGTCCTGTAAGCCACAAATAGTGGTCAGTAGGCAAATCATCTTCAATACCTTGAAACACAATACCCAAATCGCTAGCCTTCCGACACCAACCTCCTTCAAGCTCGTTTTCATCTTTAGGCGAGGAGCCACGACCATAGGTACCTTTCGCCTTATTATACCATACATAGTAATCTGTTTCAGGCTCATTGCTTGGCACATCTTTTTTATTAAGACATTTAAATATAGCAGTACCTTCATCTATCTCATCAAACATAGCGACATAAATCATTTCCGCACCCAATTTGATACCACCATAAATTTGTTCCCAAAAAAATCTTCCTCCTAAACGTTCCATTACACTATTGTTTGGATGCATATTCAAATCAGAGCCACCCGGAAAACAATGGGGAGCATAATGTACACCATTTTGCTTACACCACTGAATATCAGCTTCGATAATTGGCTTACGATGGTTCTTATAATCTTCTATAGTACCATAGCGTCCCACAAACCAAGGAAAAATCACATTGGCACTCTTCACGATTTCTTTATATTTGGCACTAGGCCATTTAGATGAACTATGTGTACGCCAATCATCATTTACTCCCAACATAATACTCCATCCTTGTTCTTTCAATGCAGCTATCAAACTAGATATTTGATCAGCATCAAAAGGCTTCTCGTCAAATCCTACTCCCCAAAGGGCAAGCAGCGGCTTACCATCTTCATACAAATAATATTTCTGTTGAGTGCGATCCTTCAACTGATACAAATCCATAATAGATTGTGCATCAGCAAGCAATGCATTTTCATCCCGATCCCCTTCCATAAATCCACCTAAATCATACATTACACTAATAGCCCGCTGGAATTGATTACTTCCTTTCATAGCATGCTTTAACACCATATCAAAATGGTCTTTTCCTGCAGGATTATTAATTACCTCGCCCACAAAACGCTGCATAAAAACGCCATCAATACCATATTCTTTCATCCATTTGAAATGAAGCAAAACACTCGACTCATCATAAGCACTATATACTTTAGCCGCTTCACCACTAGGTAGTATAAATTTAGAAGAACGCCCTTCCGGTCCATCTGCTCCTGGAGTATAAGTCCTTTCATATTCAGAAACATCAGGCCACATATCGATAGAGTTCTGTAAAACACCAGGTTTAAAAACATCATTTTCACGATAGTGATACCAAGCTGTATTATCAGAATCACTGTGACTACATCCATCACCAGGAGCGCCAAACCATCCCTGATAACCAGCCATCACCAAACCACGATAAGTATCAAACGGTTTACCGTCCTCATGAAGTTCATACTCTGGTTTATTATAAATATCTTCTTCTATAGGTGGTTCTGGTTCTTCTATAGCCGGTGGAATATATTCTCCATTATCATCGCCACAAGCAACGATTCCTGTCTCCTTATACACATCTGACGCTGCC
>ENA-UACX01000736-UACX01000736.1-human-gut-metagenome-genome-assembly--contig:-NODE-736-length-7860-cov-3.855862_pt1 | contig 7860 bp, 6 predicted proteins | sample MGYA00243885_ERZ654237 | MGnify/ENA primary metagenome ERZ654237 (study PRJEB26926, sample SAMN06165015) | human gut metagenome | biome: ENVO:00009003; feature: ENVO:2100002; material: ENVO:00002003... | reverse complement strand
GAAAGAGGTAAGAAATTATGGCAAAGGAAATCAAATATGGAACAGAAGCCAGAACAGCATTAGAGGCTGGAGTTGATAAACTGGCAAATACAGTCAGAGTAACAATCGGACCAAAAGGAAGAAACGTTGTACTGGATAAATCATATGGCGCTCCATTAATCACAAATGATGGTGTTACCATTGCAAAAGAAATCGAATTGGAAGATGCATTCGAAAATATGGGTGCACAGCTTGTAAAAGAAGTAGCAACCAAGACCAATGACGTCGCCGGTGATGGTACTACAACAGCAACTGTTCTTGCACAGGCAATGATTCAGGAAGGAATGAAGAACTTAGAGGCTGGTGCAAACCCAATCGTTTTAAGACGTGGTATGAAGAAAGCAACTGAAAAAGCAGTTGAAACAATCGCAGCAATGTCTTCTAAAGTAACCGGAAAAGACCAGATTGCAAAAGTTGCATCTATTTCCGCAGGTGATGAAAGCGTTGGCAACATGGTAGCAGACGCAATGGAAAAAGTTTCCAATGATGGTGTTATTACCATTGAAGAGAGCAAGACCATGCAGACAGAGCTTGACCTGGTAGAAGGTATGCAGTTTGACCGTGGATACATTTCCGCATATATGTGCACAGATATGGATAAGATGGAAGCAGTTTTAGATGAGCCGTACATCTTAATTACCGATAAGAAAATCAGCAACATTCAGGAAATCCTTCCACTGTTAGAACAGATTGTTCAGTCCGGTTCCAGACTTCTTATCATTGCTGAAGATATCGAGGGTGAAGCTTTAACTACATTGATTGTAAATAAACTGCGTGGAACATTTAACGTTGTAGCAGTAAAAGCTCCAGGATATGGCGACAGAAGAAAAGAAATGTTAAAAGATATCGCTATCCTTACCGGTGGTCAGGTGATTTCAGAAGAAGTTGGTCTGGAATTAAAAGATGCTACTATGGCACAGCTTGGCCGTGCAAAATCTGTTAAGGTTAAGAAAGAGAACACCGTTATCGTTGATGGTGAAGGAAATAAAGAAGAAATCCAGGCAAGAATCGGCCAGATTCGTGCACAGCTTGAAGAAACAACATCTGAATTTGATAAAGAAAAATTACAGGAAAGACTTGCAAAACTGGCAGGCGGCGTAGCAGTTATCCGTGTTGGTGCTGCAACAGAGACAGAAATGAAAGAAGCAAAACTTCGTATGGAAGATGCTTTGAATGCAACAAGAGCAGCAGTCGAAGAAGGAATCATCGCAGGTGGCGGTTCTGCATACATCCATGCATCCAAAGAGGTTGCAAAGCTTGCTGAGACATTGGAAGGTGATGAGAAGACCGGTGCAAAGGTTATCTTAAAAGCATTGGAGGCTCCATTGTATTACATTTCCGCAAATGCAGGTCTCGAAGGTGCAGTTATTATTAATAAAGTAAAAGAGTCCGCTCCTGGTATCGGATTTAATGCAGCAACAGAAGAATATGTAGATATGGTAGAAGCTGGTATCCTTGACCCGGTTAAGGTTACAAGAAGTGCTTTGCAGAATGCAACATCTGTAGCATCTACATTACTTACAACGGAATCTGTTGTAGCAAATATCAAAGAAGATGCTCCTGCAATGCCGGCAGGAAACCCAGGTATGGGAATGATGTAATAAGAAAATAAAATATATTACTGAAAAGTAAGGATAGAGAGCTCCTGGCTGCGGATAATGCAGTCAGGAGTTTTACTATGCAGTTTTTTCCCTGATGTTAGTTTTTTTGGGGCAGTTGTTTTGATTTGCAAAATATGTTACAATTATTTCATTGTGTAACATGAAGTCTGAATAGCAAGGAGGAAGAAAAATGGGAAGGGTAGTTATTCTTACAGACAGTTCCAGTGGAATTCGTCAGGCAGAAGCGCAGCAGTTAGGGATTAGCGTATTACCAATGCCTTTTTTTATAAATGGTGAAACACTGTTTGAGGATATCAATCTGACACAGGATACATTTTATGAGCATCTGACAGATGGAGCAGAGATTTCAACATCCATGCCGGCAGTAGGAGACCTTACAGACCGTTGGGATGAGCTTTTAAAAGAATATGATGAAATAGTATACATTCCTTTATCCAGTGGATTGAGCAGTTCCTGTGAGACAGCAACAGCATTATCTTCAGATGAAGAGTATGAGGGCAAGGTTTTTGTAGTAAACAATCAGAGAATTTCTGTAACACAGAAACAGTCCGTATTTGATGCAATCAGGCTGGCAGAGAGTGGCAAGAGCGGAAAAGAGATTAAAGATATTTTAGAGGATGCAAAATTCCAGTCCAGCATTTATATCATGGTAGATACCCTTTACTATCTGAAAAAAGGTGGAAGAATTACACCGGCAGCAGCAGCACTGGGAACATTGTTGAAATTAAAACCGGTATTACAGATTCAGGGTGAAAAGCTGGATGCTTTTGCAAAAGCCAGAACGGTAAAGCAGGCAAAAAGCATTATGATAAAAGCAGTAAAAGATGACTATGCATCCCGCTTTAAGGAGTGTCAGGATGAGATGCAGCTTTGTATTGCATACACTGGAGATATAAGTGCAGCGATGGAATTCCACAAAGAAGTGGAAGCAGAATTTGGGATTACAGACATTATGATGGATCCGCTTTCTTTAAATGTATCCTGCCATATTGGACCGGGAGCATTAGCACTTGCCTTTGCAAGAAAATTATAAGATTTAAAGTGCAAATTCTCGGTAAAATTGATTGACCAACCACAAAATATTGTGTAAAATTGAAATAGTTTAACTCGTTAATGCATAAAAGCAAGTAACATATCATGGTAAAACCAAGGAGGAAAATGAAAATGGCATTTTGTGGAAATTGTGGCACACAAGTGGGTGATGATGCAGATTTTTGCCCGAATTGTGGCCAGAAATTAAAAGGGGAGATGGAACAGCCGGCAGAGCAGGCAGCACCGGTACAGGAACAGCCGGCAGAGCATGAAACACCGGTACAGGAACAGCCGGCAGAGCAGGAAACACCGGTACAGGAACAGCCGGCAGAACAGGCAGCACCGGTACAGGGACAGCCGCAGCAGGGACAGTTCCAGGGACAGCCGCAGCAGGGACAGTTCCAGAGTCAGCCGCAGCAGGGACAGTTCCAGAGTCAGCCGCAGCAGGGACAGTTCCAGGGACAGCCGCAGCAGGGACAGTTCCAGGGACAGCCGCAGCAGGGACAGTTCCAGGGAAGACCACAGCAGGGACAGTTCCAGGGACAGCCGCAGCAGGGACAGTTCCAGGGAAGACCACAGCAGGGACAGTTCCAGGGACAGCCACAGCAGGCACGCCCGCCTAAGAAACCATTTAAGATGACGAAACAGTTATGGGCATTGCTTATTGCAGTCATTGCAGTTGTAGTAGTTGCAATTGTTGCACTTGTGGTAGTGAAGAATCAGAAAAAGAAAGTAAATATCAACGATTATATTTCTGTAGAGTATAACGGATATGAAACAGCAGGAACAGCATATGTTGATTTCGACGAGACCGGATTCAGTGAAGCTGTTATCAAGGCACAGGGAAAGAAACTTAAAAATGTAAAATCTCTTGATGACCTTGACTGGAGTGACCTCACAGATTTGATGGGAAGTAGTAACTGGGATTTGATTGACAGTATTACTTTTGATGTGAAACCGGATTCAGACCTGTCAAATGGTGATGTGGTAACCGTTACTGCTTCATGGAATGAAGATTATGAGAAAAAAGCAGGAGTTAAAATTCTTTCCAAAGAACAGGAATTTACAGTAGAAGGACTGGAAGAAGTAAAAGAAGTTGATCCGTTTGAAGATATCGAGGTAACCTTCTCAGGAACACCACCTTATGTATATCCAAACTGGACCAATAATTCAGATGATGATTACTTACGTTATCTGTGGTTCAATTTTGAAGATTATGACAGCCTTGATGTTGGTGATACCGTAACTTTAACAGTTGATGAGTCAGAAGAGAATGCATTGGCAAATGGTTACAAATTCACACAGACATCAAAAGAATATATTGTATCCGGAGTAGATTCTTATGTAACATCTGCTGCAGATATTTCAGCAGACAATCTGGATTCCATGAAAAATGAAGCAACAGATGTGTTAGATGCATATTTTGCAAATAACAATTCCTATATTGGAAATTCCGGATTCAGCTATGAAGGTTCTTATTATCTGGTTGCAAAGAACAGTGATACATGGGGTGATACAAACGTCCTTTATCTGGTATTTTCAACAACTGTAACCAGTGCAGAAAATGCATTTGAGCCGACTGTAGTATACTTCCCGGTAAAATATACAAATATTATGGCATTATCCGATGGAAGCCAGAGCTTTAATACATATGGTGATATCGAAGGATATACTGATTTAGAGTATGATGACGGCTGGTACAATGTTGATGGTTATACAGATGGAGCACAGATGTTTAACGATCTGGTTGTAACTCAGAAGGTTGATTATACTTACGAAGTAACTGATAATTTAACTCAGTTTGGAAACTAAAGGAGAAGGAAATGAATTCTGGAAATGATTTTACAAAGCACATTCATGTGAAAAATATTATTCGTCTGTTATCTATTTTATTAATGGTATTTTTCTTTGTGCCATCATTCATGGTATCCTGTGCAGGATATGGAAATATTAAAATTAGTGCTTTTAAAGCTATGACAGGTATTAAAATCGAAGGCGAAAGTGTATCTGATCCAAAAGTAATCTGCATTATAATGCTGCTGCTTCCAATCGCTATGCTGGCTCTCTGGTGCTTAAAGAGCGTATTAAAAGATAAAATTGCTGCAATCGCATCCGGAAGCTGTGCAGTTGTTGACTTTATTTTCTGGATTGCACTTTGCGTCGGAGTAAATAAGGAAGCAACAGATAATTACTGTACAGCGAAAGTTACAGCCGGATTTATATTTAATATCTTATTTATTCTGGCAATTGTAGTGTTGGATCTGTTGATTATTATCAACGTACTTCAGGCTGAGAAGCCATTAATCAGACAGAAAATGATGAACGGATATCAGGGAATGCCACAGCAGAATATGTATGGAAATGTACCACCACAGCAGGGACAGTTCCAGGGACAGCCAATGCAGCCACAGCAGCAGGGACAGTTCCAGAGCCAGCCAGTGCAGCAGCAGGGACAGTTCCAGAGCCAGCCAGTACAACCGCAGCAGCCAGTACAGCCACAGCAGCCAGTACAGCCGGTATGCAGTAAATGTGGTGCTCCGCTTGTAGCTGGAAATAAGTTCTGTACCAAGTGCGGAAATCCGGTTGCATAAACTGGAATATGAAATAAGTAGAAGCCCCATCGTCTGATTATTCAGAGGATGGGGCTTCTTTTCTGCGTGCTGCAGCATTGCAGGCTCAGGATTTTATACAGCCTGACTGTGGAGCTGTTTCTTTTTCCGGTTCTTCCAAACAAGATAGGAAATCATAAGTGGTACACCGGCACCAATCCATGCTACCGGGCTTGCCAGACGGACTGACCAGTATCCATATGGATTTAAAAGGAGCCATACGACACCGACACGGCAAATCATTTCAAAGATACCGCTGACCATAGGCATGATACCTTTTCCAAGTCCCTGCAAAGAAGTACGATAAAGGTAAATAAGAGCAAGAAAGAAGAAAAAGCAGCTGATGGTATTTAAGTACTGTGTGGCATAACTGTAAATGGCTTCCGTCGGTTCGCTTAAGAAAAGGGAAACAATGGAACGGCCAAATACAGTACAGATGAATGCAGCAATTGCAACAGTTCCAAGGGCGATTCCAAAGGCCTTCTTCATGCCATCGAAGATGCGGTCATATTTTCCGGCACCTAAGTTCTGACCACAGTAAGTAGACATTGTGGTTCCAAGAGCCGGCATTGGCTGGGTAGAAATCTGTTCTACCTTGGATGCAGCAGTAAAGGCTGCAACAGCACTGGAACCAAATACATTTACTGCAGACTGAAGAATCATGGAACCAACAGCTATCAGAGAGTAGTTCAAAGCCATCGGGATACCAAGTCCCATCATCTGGGCGGTTGTCACGCGGTCGATGTAGTAATCACTTTTTCTGGTGCGGAGAATCGTGAATTTACGGTACATATAAATAAGACAGAGAACAGCGGAAATACCCTGTGAGATTACGGTGGCATATGCAGCACCTGCAACATTTAATTTTAAAGTTACAATACAGAATAAATCCAGCACAATATTAAGAGCGGAGGAAAACAGCAGGAAGTATAATGGAGTCTTGCTGTCACCAACACCTCTTAAAATTCCGGAAACAACATTGTACATCATACTGGTAATGATACCCCAGAAGATAACCCGGATATAAGAGTCTGCCATATCAAGAATATTATCCGGTGTGTTCATAAAGATTAAAAGCTCCCGGGAAGTAGTAACAGTCAATGCGGTAAGAACCACGGAAATGATTATGGTTAAGAGGAAGGATAAAGCAACAATATGCTTTAAACGGCTTTCATCCTTTGCACCGAAAGCCTGTGATACCATAACACCGAATCCCTGAGCAAGTCCGGATGCAAAACCAAGCACCAGAAACATAATAGAACCGGTTGCACCTACAGCAGCCAGGGCATCTTCTCCTAAAAACTGTCCTACAATGATGGTATCTACCATGCTGTAGAACTGCTGGAACAGATTCCCGAACAATACAGGAAGTGAGAAGAGAAGGATTAATTTCAGTGGATTTCCGATTGTCATATCTTTCGTCATAATTATAAGCTCCTTTCAAAAAAAATTTTGCAGAAATATTCTGCACTATATGAAAAAAAAGTACTATATTCTTAGGAAACGGGATTAGTATACATTGGTAAAATAAAAATGACAATGTAAAAATCAATCTAATTATGGTATAATTCGCTCATGAATACGAATTTAGAATATTACAAATTTTTTTATTATGTAGGAAAACTTCACAGTATTACATTGGCAGCAGAAGAACTGAATGTTTCACAGCCGGCAGTGTCCCAGGCAATCCGTAATTTGGAGCGGGAGCTGGGAACCACCCTTTTCATGCGGACATCCAGAGGGGTGCGTCTGACTGCAGAGGGGCAGACACTTTACGGCTATGTGCAGCGGGGCTATGAGACCATCCGGGAAGGCGAACGCAAATTCCTTGAAATGCAGGAGCTGACCAGCGGAGAAGTATGTATCGGAGCCAGCGATATGACACTGCAGTTTTATCTGCTTTCTTATCTGGAACAGTTTCATGAGCAGTATCCGAAAATCAGGATTACAGTTACCAATGCACCGACACCGGAGACACTGAAATATCTGCAGAGCGGCAGAATCGATTTTGGTGTAGTCAGCACGCCTATGGAGACAACGAAGAATATGCATGTGATTCCGGTACGTGAGATAGAAGATGTCTTTGTGGCAGGACGAAAATTTGAATATTTGAAGGGCGGTAAATTAAGCTATAAAGAATTGGAACATCTGCCGGTTATGTGCCTGGAGGGAAATACCTCTACCAGAAAATATGTAGAGGAATTTCTGCTGGGAGAAGGCGTTGTGGTTCATCCGGAGATAGAACTTGCCACCAGCGATATGCTGATACAGTTTGCAAAAAGGAGCCTTGGCATAGCAAATGTGGTCAGGGACTTTGCCCAGGAAGAAATTGATAAGGGGGAACTGTTTCAGATTACATTTAATAAGAAGATTCCTGCCAGACAGTTCTGTATTGTTTCGGATGACAGGGTTCCGTTGACTGCGGCAGCAGAAAAATTATTGAAATTATTACAACATAAGTAAAACTTATATCGAATATAAGGAATATTGACTTTACTTATAATATCTGATTCGGTATAATCCTGTCTCTTATACACATCTCCGAGCCCACGAGACGT
>ENA-UACX01000713-UACX01000713.1-human-gut-metagenome-genome-assembly--contig:-NODE-713-length-7953-cov-9.282097_pt1 | contig 7953 bp, 5 predicted proteins | sample MGYA00243885_ERZ654237 | MGnify/ENA primary metagenome ERZ654237 (study PRJEB26926, sample SAMN06165015) | human gut metagenome | biome: ENVO:00009003; feature: ENVO:2100002; material: ENVO:00002003... | reverse complement strand
GAATTTTATTGCTCCGCCGCCTATCTGATTTTTGTGATCGAACCAGGTAGAGCCATGGAGCGTTATGCTGTCGTGCTTGCCTGAACTGTCGTAGTAAATGAGCTTATGCTCTCTGCCAACACGCTCTAATTTCTCGCCTCGCATTCTCAGGAATTCTTCGAGGTCTACGCTGTTGGCAAGGATTTTTTGTTCGTCTGTAAATGGGATGTATGGCAATTTATCACCGCCTTAATACTTCACACTCTCCGCAAATCTGCTCATCAGCCCCGAAAAACTCTGCCTTTCCATCATATCCGAGCTGAGAAATGCCCCCGAAACAACAGTAAGCTTGTTCTCGTTCAGCACAGCGTAGGTTTCTGCGTAACCGAACTGCGTCGCCATACCGTCAGACTTCTGAACAGAGACGTAACGCTGATACTTGCCCTTTGATACAACGCTGCTTGTCATTCTGTAATTGGACACAAAATCGTCCTCAGTGATACCGCTCATCTGTGCAGCAGTTTGACTAAAGTAATGATCCCCTAAATTTTCAAGGATATATTCCATGTCGTAATCAAGGTTACTCTGACTTAAATCGACACACAGAACATCTATCATACCTCCGCCGTTTTTGCCTTTGAGAGATATTTTCTGAATACCGTTGGAATCGTCGTTCTCATTCTCAAAAGAACAACCTTTCATCGCTTCAGTAACGATTGTAGAAACGTCCACAAAGCTGATATTTGAGTCAAAAAACTCCGCAATAAAAGTATTAGACTTCACCTGTTCTTCATCGACGGTACTTTCAGCCTCCGAAGAGGCAGCCGCACTTACTGTCGGTGCGGCTGTTGTGACCGTTGTCTGCTCGGCTTTGAACGGCGGCGAGATATTTCCGCAGCCTGTAAGGATCACCGCAGACAGTACGGCGAGTATAGGAATATTCTTCATTTGTCATACCTCCTTACACAATAGACCATATATACAGCGGAGCGGTAAGGGTGAATATGAGGCAGGCGAAGATTATCGCAACAGGAGTCCATTCTATCTGTCCGTGCTTGCGGTAGTCCATATACATCGCACCTATCTTCACAAACAGCAATACCGCAAGGATAACATCAAGGCACGGAAAAACAACATTGTTCACCACCGACACTATTTGCGATCTGGCTGTGTTCCAAGTGCTTGTGACCGCTCCCGCAACATCGCCCGAAGCGTAGGCGGTGGTCGTAGGCATTGCGGCAAAGCAAAAAGCCCCTGCAAATGCCGCAGCCATTCTCTTTGTTTTGGCTCTTCTCATTACACATCATTCCTTTCATTATTCTTTCTGCTTGCAAATATTAAGGACAAAAGCATTACAGAGCCGATCATAAGATAGATACATATGCCATTGTCTGGTGACACACCTGTGTGAGGGTTGTCTGTTGTGACTGTGTGAGGCGTGTCAGGCAAGCTTGGCTTAGCCTCGTCCACCATTATGACTATGGGCGTGCCGTCTTCAGCAATTGCTGCCGCATCTGCATTTTCTACGGTAACATTGCCGTAAACGTCGACTGTAAATCTGATGTCGTTTGCAATTACATATCCGTCGGGAGCGGCGATTTCTTTCAGTGTATAATCTCCGGCAGGAAGCTCAGTTACAATATGATCTGTGCCGTCGGAAGTCCATTCGTCAACAATATTTCCCTCAGAGTCAATGATCTGCATTTTTGCTCCCTTAAGCTCGTTTCCGTAAATATCACGCTTTGAGATCTTAACGGTAATCGGCTTGTTCTCGGCAGTTATCTCAATGACTTCGCCGTCCTCTGAAATGCTTACGGGATAGCTTTCATCGCTTAGAATATATCCCGTGGGAGCTTTTATCTCTCTGACAACATACTCGCCGTAAGGAATGTTTCCAAACTCAAAATATCCCTTTTCATCGGAGATCGCTGTCATTATGGCATTGCTTTCCGTAAACTCTGTACAGTCCGTTCTGAACAGTCCGAACAGAGCATTTTCAAGGGGTTCGCTCTTGTCATCGGTCTTATGTCCCTCTATCCTGCCACGCTTGATAACATTTTCAAACTCTCCGCAGTCGATATCCACGGTCTGAATATCCTGACCCATATACTCGAAAGTCACAAGGTACTTTTCGCCGTTAAGGACATAGTGTTCGTCGGTGGCAATTTCCTGAACATAGTACTTTCCAAACGGAATTTTCTCTGCAATAACAGCAGTCATATTTTCATCAAGCGACACCGCAGAGATCAGCCCGCCGGCAGGGATCAACGTGCCGTTTGAAGCTGTGATATCTTTTGCGGCAAACAGTCCGAAACGAACATTTTTGTACTCTCCGTTACTGCCGATACCGAACAGCTCATCATTCTCCATTGTCTTAGAAAGCCTTATCATTACTCTCTGATATTCATTTTCAAACTCTGTATCCACAGTATCTCTCACCTCAAATTCCTGTCCCGCATATGTCAGTTCTGCTTCTTTAGGTTCGTTATTCAGCACATATCCGTAAGGTGCTTTTATCTCTCTGACCTCATATCTGCCAAGATACAGCGGCTCAGTTTCCCCATAGCCGTTTTCGTCGGTCGTTATTTCAGTCACAACATCGCCTGCATTTGCGTGAATTGTTCCGTCTGCTGTAACAATATCCTCTGCGGCTGTTATCTGAAATACCGCTCCGCTAAGAGCACATTCCGTAAACACTGGCTTGTATATGGTCTGACCGCTTTCTTCAATATTTCCGTTTTCGTCAACGGATATCGCACTGCCAAGAGCCGTCACGCCTGTAAATGCTTTGCCCGATTTGTATACGGATATCTTTCCTTTCTGCGAATCGTTGCCAAGGTCGATGCTGAGCTTTGAATATACGGCTGTGTTGCCTGCGTAATTGAATTCAAATGTCCTGCTTTCTGAGTCAATAACATACCCCTCTGCCGCCTTTGTTTCGGTAAGAGTATACTTTGCTCCCACATACATCTGTGCGTTTCCCGTGTCAGCATGACCGGTGCTGTCTGTGGTCATTGTGCATATAACGTCTCCCTGCTTGTGAAGCTGTGCCGAACCGACAAAGAAATCTTCCGCCGCTCTTACCTCAAACTCAACTCCTTCAATGGGCTTCTTGGTTTCGCTGTCCGCCTTGAAAACTTCAAGCGTTCCTCTCTGAACATCGTTTGTTACGATCACTTCATAAGGGATAGTCAGAGTATCGGCTTTATCCGATTTAACCGTAAACTTTGTGTTCTCAGCAGATATAACGTAAGGCTCGGGAGCTGAAACCTCCACCAGTTCATACTCAAAGTTCGGATAGATCGGTATAGTCTTTGTATATCCCTGTGTTCCATCGGTCTCATATTCTGTGTAGGTGCTTGAGGCATATCCCTGTTCATCTGTCACAACAGTACCCACAGGCTCGCCCTTTTTCTGTACCGTCTTGCCGTTAAAAGCAATGTCCTGAGTAGGCACAATGTCAAAAGCAACGCCCTTTATGGGGTTATCAAACTCATCTACCTTGTGAATTTTCAGGTCAACAAGCTGAAGCGTATTCGGAATATCCGCAGTATAGGTTATGACGGGATCTGTATTGTCATCGATATCCGCAAGGGTTGTAGTTACTGTAAACGAGCGGCTCAGTTCTCCGTTCTCGTCAAGCATGATATACCTGTCGTTTTCACGCTCTGTAACGGTGTAGACATTTTCAAAAGTTTCACCGTTAAGCTTGCCGAGAGCCAGTCCGCTTACCTCTGCATAGCCGTTCTTATCGGTTGTAATACTCTTTACAACCTTTCCATTTAGAGAAATATCAAAAGTAACTCCCTCTATCTTGATATCATTAAGAACATCATATTTGTTAAGCTCCAGCTTAAGTGTAAAAGGCTTGTCCGTTACTGAATAATTGTGATCCGAAAGCTTTGCATTCTGAAAGTTATCAAGGTCGTTTACCGCCGTATTTGCACGGTTCACAAGATGATATTCATTGTTAAGAGCATATCCCTCGGGTGCAGTTATCTCCTTGACATAGTAGTTGGTGTTTGGCAAAAGGTCATAGTCAAACTTTGCTTTTCCGTTGTCGTCAGTAACTGCGGTTTTCAGCAGCTTTTTTGATGAATTATACAAACCGTACCTTGCTCCGGAGAGAACTTCTCCCGAATCATTTTTCTTTGTCAGCACAAGGCTGTAATTTACAAGCTGATTTACTATCTCAGCACTGCTGTGAAGTCTGTTATCTTCAAGTTTGTTTGATGAAATGGGATAAAGATTTCCTGCTCCGAGAATATATTTCTTCCCATTTTCATCGGTCAGAGCATATGACTTGCCTGTATCGTTTCTTATGAGGCCGCTGATATTTCTTTTTGCCGTAGAATCTTTGATAGTACTCAGATTGTACGCTTTTGAAGCCTCAAGACTTTCATCATAGCCATATCCTTTAGCTCCGTTTATCTCGATAAAAACAAGCTCCTTTGCATTGCCTGAGCTGTCAAGAGGTACAAGATCAAAGAAAAGCTGTCCGAAGTGATCGCAGGTGTCACAGCCGCTGTAGTTCGAGCCTGTGCTGAAAACATATGCCTTTGAAAAGTCAGTCGTAGTGCGAGTGGTATCGAATATGAGGTCGTGATTTGCGTTTAATTTTGTTGGCACATAGTAACAGCCGTCACCTGAGGAGTAGGTCTTTCCATTAAAGCCGTCAAGGTCGTTAAGATCGCCTGAAAAAGCTTTTTCTGCAGACTTGTGACCCTGCGAGATATATCTCATAACAGGCTTGCCGTTTTCCTCGTCCCAATAGCCCACAATAAACTTGGTTGACTTGTAGATGTCGGAGAGGGTCTTGATGTCGCTCTCGTTATCGCTTGATAAAGCCTTTCCATCACCGTTGAGAATGGTTTTGTCAAGCACCGCAGTTCCAAATTTAGCATTGTAATTCTTTTCGCTGTTGTTCATCTTTATCGTTTTTGTGCCAGCATTGGCAGTAAAATCACTTGTAGGAGAGGGCAGAAGTACTGATTTAGAAAGTTTCTCATACCTTTCATCATCGGGTACTGTATATTCCGTTACCGTATATGTCCTGCCATTTGACGTTGAGGTGGGCAGATCGTTTACTGTGAAAGTACCCTTTGCGTCTGTGTTTTTAATGGTCTTAAACTTTGTAGCCTCGCTGACAGAAGTCACATACTTTGAAAAAACATATCCCGTTCCCGTGCTGTTTTTATCAGCCTGAACATAATACTTTTTGCCGTCATACAGGCATGAAACCACAAACGTAGTCTTGCCCAGAAGGTTATTCAGCTCCGCCGCCGTTATCTGATTATTGCTTGAATCTGTGTATGTCTTTTCAACGGTAAGATTCGGTTCATTGTATGACGCAAGTCCCACATATCCCACAACGGGGTCGAGCCTTGTTGAAAGCAGGCAGGTCTGATAGTAGCTGTTGGCAAACAAAGTTTCCTGCTTTTTCAGGCTGTTCTTCATCTGCATCGGGATACTTTCCGTAACATATATACTGCTGTCGCCGCTTGAAGTGAACTGCCTTTCCTTTGACCATATGGTGTAAACAGTATTTGTGCCGCTCATTTCTGTTTCAAGGCCATAGTCCTTGCCGAAAGTACCGCTGAATTTAGACTTTATCAGCGATCCAAGCTTGCTTTCAAGGCTGCTGAAATTATGTGCAAGGCTTGACGCTGTGACATAGGAAGTGGGCACAGTCACTTTTGTTTCGTATCTTAGATTTTCAGCGTTGTATTTCATAACGTTCGGTTCGTCCTTTGCCTGAGCTTTGGTGGATCTCATAGCAGAGGGAAGCTTGTAATGATCCTTCACATTTGACACAATATCGTTGTACGCCTTTTCAACTCCCGATCTTGTACACCAGCCACCGCTTGGATAGGTGAAATCATTCCAAAGAATATCCGAACATTTTCCGAAGCCTGCCTGCGTATGACCTCTGTAACCCAGTATCAGCTCCCAGATAAGGCACTGAGTTGCGGCATAGTAGTCACCTGTTTTGTGGCTTGAATAGCCGTAATACTGCACAAGTCCGAGATACTTAGCCATTGGTCCGTCTGTTCCGCCTATGGACTTCCAATATGCAAAGCTGTCCGCCTTGTTTTTATCCGAGAGGTCAAAGGTATCATACTTTGTAAAGCCGTTCTGAGTATACCAGTCCTTGTAGCTTGCTCCCTGCATTGACTTTGCAGGCTCGATACAAAACGCCCAGTCGGAAGTTGATGAGGGACTGAATCTGCATATTTGTTCTCCGGCTTTGATATATTGTCCGCTTACTCCTCCTGTTACTCCGTTCTTTCTGTTTTTGATAGTTGGATTGACCGAGCTGTTCCAAGTGTATCCTATGGATACTCCCGATGTGGCTGCGGAAACATTCGCCGCCAGCGTAGTCATTCCTATTGCCGCCGCAAGCATTGCCGCTGTGCAGCGTTTTAATATTTTTCTTATCTTCATCTGTATTACTCCTTTGTTTTTTGCAAAGAAAAAAGAGCCGAATTTTCGACTCTTTTCCCTGCTTATTCAGTTGTTTTTAGTCCTCCGTAAGAAACCATATTGCCGTGCCGTCAAAGCCTACATTAAACTCAATATCGCTTGCATATTTGAGGGCATTATTGCCGCTGTATATCTCCCACCTGTTGAACAGTCCGTAGTCTATGACGTGCAGGCAGTTTTCTCTCGTTTCACTGACTATGCTGCAGATCTCTTCTTCATTTTCTGCATGATCTATCAGCCACTTGCTGTCTGAGTCAGCATATGCGTCCATGTGAGCATATGACAGGTCGGTCATGTCCTCTCGCACCGTCATATTGATCGGATTCGCATAAGATATGTCATACTCATCTATTCCAAAGCTTACATGGATATCTCTTTTGCCGTTGAAGTTTTTGGCATATTCAAGTATTTCAGATCTTATGAGATTTTGTTCATCACCGCTTAGGCTTTGACCCTCACACAGCTTTCTCCATGCTTTCATGGTATCAGACCATGTTACTGTGCTTTCGGGCGGTTTTGTGGTCGGCGGAGTAGTTGTTTGCGGTTTCTGCGTAGTGGTCACAGGCTTTGGCGGAGCTGTTGTGGTTTGCTTTGCGGTAGTCTGCTTTTGCTGTGTAGTTGTTACCGCAGGCTTTTGAGTAGTATTGACCTGTGTGTTTTCCTGCGGCTTTACTGTCTGAGGATAACTCTGCTGTTTGATTTGTTCCTGCGGTGGTTGCATACTTTTTGTGGTTGTTTTAGCTAAGGAAGTTTCGGATACCGTCTGCGAACTCTTTCGTGTAGTAGTTGCGGTTTCGCTTGTATCCTTTTCTTCCTTTACCGATGTTACCGTGACCGTAGTTTGGTTCACAGCTGAGATTTCTGCACTTTCTACGGACTCCGATACATTGCCGCAGGCAGTCAGCATTACTGTGCAAAGTATTGAAATATATATCGCTTTTTTCATATCATCACGCTCCTTGTCAAGCAATATATCACACCTTTTTGTATATATCCAGCCTTTTTGCAAAAGTTCTGCCTTTGTGACAATTTACACAGCATAAGATTTGGCATACTATATAATTAGCTCAGGTCCTTCATCAAATTCTTCAAGCGGTCCGATCACTTCGGGTTTTGTTTCTTTAACAGCCACAAGCCCTATACCCGGCAGGTCTACCAGCATATGACCAAACTGCTCCTTGTACTTTTCGATCTGCTCATCGGTAAGTGAACAAGAGTCCCATTCGCCGTATTCGTTCAGACAGTTGCCCGAAATATAGAAAGTGCCATGAACAAGAGTGTTTCCTACTATCCTGTTAGGCTTTGAGCCGTTCAGCAGAAACTCATCATTACACCAGCAAAGTGCGTCATTTGTCTGCTCAAAATATATAGGTTCAATGCTTCCTCCCACTACTTCCTGCATTGCCTGGATATCGTCCTCGATATCTTTCACATACGGTTCTTTCAGAGGTTCAAACACAAGTATCCTCATTCTTTTGCCTCACTTTCACA
>ENA-UACX01000705-UACX01000705.1-human-gut-metagenome-genome-assembly--contig:-NODE-705-length-8001-cov-3.938334_pt1 | contig 8001 bp, 5 predicted proteins | sample MGYA00243885_ERZ654237 | MGnify/ENA primary metagenome ERZ654237 (study PRJEB26926, sample SAMN06165015) | human gut metagenome | biome: ENVO:00009003; feature: ENVO:2100002; material: ENVO:00002003... | reverse complement strand
ACGAGATTCCTCTACGTCTCGTGGGCTCGGAGATGTGTATAAGAGACAGATGATGAAGATTGGGGACTGATGCCTTGGAGTAACAAGACTTACGAACCGTCGGATGTGAAAGGAGAAATCGGGCCGCGTACCAACGAACGTATTTTTGAGTTGCTGCTTCGTTTGCGGGCCAATACCTACTGGCCTGCTATGCATGAGTGTACCTTGCCTTTCTTTCTGACGAAGGGCAATCGGGAAGCAGCGAAAAAGTATGGCATCTTTATGGGAGCTTCCCACTGCGAACCAATGGCGTGCAATGCTGCCGGAGAATGGAAAATACGTGGAAAAGGAGCATACGATTACGTGAATAACAGTCCGGCCGTTTATCAGTTTTGGGAAAATCGTGTGAAAGAAGTTGCCGGACAAGAGATACTTTACACGCTGGGTATGCGTGGCGTTCACGATGGAAAGATGCAGGGAGCCAAGACGGTAGAAGAACAGAAAGCCGTCCTGAACCGGGTATTTGTTGACCAGCGCGGCTTGCTCGAAAAGTACGTGAATAAAGACGTAACACAAGTGCCGCAGGTCTTTATTCCTTATAAGGAAGTGCTCGATATTTATCATGCGGGACTGCAAGTGCCCGAAGACGTGACCTTGATGTGGTGTGATGATAACTACGGCTATATCCGTCATTTCCCCACTGCCGAAGAGCGTGCCCGTAAAGGCGGCAACGGAGTCTATTATCATGTTTCCTACTGGGGACGCCCGCACGATCATTTATGGTTGAGCACCATGAGTCCATCGCTCATTTATCAACAGATGAAGCAGGCTTACGATCAGGGAATACAGAAAATGTGGATACTGAACGTCGGAGACATCAAACCTGCCGAGTATCAGATAGAACTGTTCATGGATATGGCATGGAATCTGGATAAGGTATCTTCCGAAGGAGTAACCGCACATCTGAAACATTGGCTGGAACGGGAACTGGGAACCTCCTGTGCAAAGACCATCCTCCCCGTTATGCAGGAACATTATCGCTTGGCACATATCCGCAAACCCGAATTTATGGGAAATACACGGGAGGAAGAAAAGAATCCGGTCTATCGGGTAGTCAAAGACTTACCGTGGAGCGAAAGAGAGATAAACGAACGTCTGAATGCTTACAGCGAACTTTCGGAAACAGTAGAGAAAGCTGCTTCTAAAGTACCCGCCGACAGACAGAGCGCTTACTTCGAACTGGTGAAATATCCCGTACAGGCTGCGACACAAATGAATCGCAAACTGTTATACGCCCAATTGGCACGCCACGATAAGGAAGACTGGGAAAAGAGTGATGCCGCTTACGACAGCATTGCTGCACTGACTCAACATTATAACTCATTGGAGAATGGGAAATGGAATCGCATGATGGACTTCAAACCCCGCAAGCTCCCTGTATTCAACCGTGTGGAAAGAAATGCGGCTACTGCTCCGATGACAGCGGACCGTAAAGCAGCCTGTCAATGGAATGGGGCGGAGGCAAAGAAGGGCAACGCTATTGTCTGCGAAGGTTTGGGATATGAAGGCAAAGCCGCAGAGATAAGAAAAGGCGATGCGCTGACTTTCTCTTTCGGTAATCTGAAAACGGACTCGGTAGAGGTGGATATCCGGTTACTTCCCAATCATCCGGTGCATGGCGATAAGTTGCGTTTCTCGGTTTCTCTGGATGGTGCCGAGCCTGAAGTGATAGCGTACGAAACGAAGGGGCGCAGCGAGGAATGGAAAGAGAACGTGCTTCGTAATCAGGCAATCCGGAAAATCGTACTTCCCGTTCTGGGCAGGAAATCACATCAATTGGTCATCAAGGCATTGGATGAGGGAGTGATACTGGATCAGGTAATGCTTTATGAGGTGAATTAGATATAATTCTATATTTTATAGTTTCAGACTGGCTGGGTCAGTCAGTCTGAAATACACTGTTTATTGTCCCGGCTTGATAATCAACCGCAGTACAAACCAAGCGTGATGTGCTGCGGTACTTATCCATCCATAATGTTTTGCCATAATGCGGAACCGTTCTTTAAGAGAAGCCTTCCGGTTCTGCGTAGTCATTCCTTCATCCAGATAGTCGATGATTGTCAGGTGCGTATTGTGCAGGGTACGCGCCTTTTTCATGATGCGGATGCACCAGTCGAAATCAGCGGAGTACCGGTAGTTTAAGTCATAAGGTTCCATCAGCGTATGTCTGGCAAAGAAAGCCTGATGGCAGACTAACATTCCTTGTTTGAAACTCTTCCAGTCCAGCTTTTTGGGCGTGGAAAGGCGGCGCATATGCAGAAAGTGCCTGTCTTTGTCAACAATCGCAGTTTCCCCGTAGATGACGTCGGGGAGAACACTCCCATGAATGCTGTGCACCATTTGCTGCAAGGTGTCGTCTTCGTGAAAGCAGTCGCCCGCATTCAGGAAACAGAGATAGTCGCCGCTGGCAAGGGAGATCGCCTTGTTCATGGCATCGTACAATCCTTTGTCCGGTTCGCTGACGACGGTAGTTATCCGTGAGCGGTATCTGTCGATGATAGAGAGAGTACCGTCTTTGGAGGCTCCGTCCACAATGATGTATTCTACGTGGTGGTAAGTCTGCGAGATAACACTTTGGATGGTATCTTCCAGTACTTTCTCGGCATTGTAGGTCACCGTGATAATCGAGAACTTGGGAGTAGGATGGACACTATGCATATTTCCCTGTTATTTTGTTGTAAACGTCCGTGTACTTCTTCGCTATGATACTTTCCGAATAGTTGCCTATGGCTTTGCGGCAGGCTTGTGCGGAAAGTTCCGCATATTCGGGTTCCGTCAGTACCCAATGGATGCCGTTGGCCAGATCTTCGGAAGACTTGCGCTGAGCTACGTATCCGTTGTGCAGATGATCGATCATTTCCGGTATGCCTCCGGTGTTGAAACCGACGCAGGGCACACCGCAGGACATCGCTTCCATCACCATATTCGGCAGATTCTCTTCGAGAGAAGGGATAGCGAAGAGGTCTACGGCATTGTATATATCCACCAACTCATGCTCATTCTTAATATAAGGAAGCGGATAGACGCGGAAAGGAATCAGGTCTTGCAACTGCTGCGACTGGTTGCCGAAAACAACCACGCCCAATGAGTCTTTCCATTCCGGATGTTTCTCTGCCAGCAGTTTGCAGGCTTCAATCAGATAGTCAATTCCCTTTCGCTTGTCTGTTATCTTGACAGAACCGAAAAGAATCAGCTTCCCTTCCTGTGGCAGCCTGCATTTTCTGCGGGCTTCCTGCTTATTGTGAGGCTTGAAAAGATTCGTGTTGATGGCGTTCGGGATACTGATAACCGTTTGTCCGGTGAGCAGTCCGCTGACTTTGGCCTTCTCCGCCAGCCAGCGGCTACAGCCTACAAACGTGATGGATGCCTGACTATAAATTTCTTTCTTCTTCCGGAAGATTCGGGTAGATAAGTCCTTCTTGCCTCCTCCTCCGTAGATGTAAGGGCAGTGGTGGCATTCCTGTTCGTAGTTTCTGCATTCGCGTGCATAATGGCAGATGCCGGTGCAGGGCCACATATCGTGCATGGTCCATACTACAGGTTTGCCGGAAGTCAGAATCTTGCGGATGGTGTTGAGTGACAGCATCCCTTGGTTGATCCAGTGCAGATGGATGACATCTGCCTGCTGAAATTCGGGAAGCGAAGTGATGTCCGTACCGGTATTGGCGATATCTACGGCGAAGAGATCATTCTTCTTGAAACGGTTGGCTTTCCAGATGACGATGCGTTCCCACATGAATTTCCATACGTGTAGCCAACTGCGCTTTAGGCCGACGACGCTGATTTGGTCTGTCTGTTTGTCACGTACCAACATTTTCGCCTTGATGCCGTTGTTCTTAAGCGATTCCATCAGTCGTCCGGCAGCGACAGCCGCACCACCTATTCGTTCGGAAGTATTGATGATTAGTACCCTCATGCTTTCAAAATGTTTGCACAAAAGTAGTGGTTTTCAGTGAAAATCCGTACAAAGTCACATATTATTTGTACTTTTGCCACACTTATTAATAAGGAGATATTGAACATGAAAAAGGTTGTGTTTTTAGGATTAGGGTATATCGGCCTTCCTACGGCAGCCGTTGCTGCCGCTCACGGTTTCGAAGTCATAGGAGTAGATGTCAATCCTTCTGTGGTGGAAACGATCAACCAGGGAAAGATACATATTGTAGAACCTGCACTGGGTCAGGTAGTCAGGGACGTAGTGCAGAGTGGAAAGTTGCGTGCTGTATGCAAGCCGGAAGCGGCGGATGCTTTCTTTATCGTAGTGCCTACCCCGTTCAAGCAGAACCATCGGGCGGACATCACCTATGTGGAAGCGGCCACCCGTTCCGTGATCCCTTATCTGCAGGAGGGTAACCTGTTTGTCATCGAATCCACTTCTCCGGTATATACCACCGAACGTATGGCGGAAGTGATCTATAAAGAACGTCCCGAACTGAAAGGGAAGATACATATCGCTTATTGTCCCGAACGCGTATTGCCGGGAAATACATTATACGAACTGGTGCACAACGACCGCGTGATAGGCGGCATCGATCCGGCATCCACCGAAAAAGCCATTGAGTTTTATTCCGCTTTCGTACAAGGCAAACTGCACGGCACCAATGCCCGCACGGCAGAGATGTGCAAACTGACGGAGAATTCCTCCCGCGACTCACAGATCGCCTTTGCCAACGAACTCTCCATGATCTGCGACAAAGCCGGAATCAATGTATGGGAACTGATCGAACTGGCCAACAAGCATCCGCGTGTGAATATCCTTCAACCGGGCTGCGGAGTAGGCGGTCACTGCATTGCGGTAGACCCTTGGTTCATCGTATCCGACTATCCGGAACAGGCGCAGCTCATCAAGCGTGCCCGTGAAACGAACGATTACAAAGCGGACTGGTGTGCGAACAAAGTATTGGAAACCTGTCAGAAGTTTGTGGAACAGAACGAGCGCGAACCGGTCGTTGCCTGCATGGGACTGGCTTTCAAACCGAATATCGATGACTTACGGGAATCTCCCGCCAAATATATCGCTTCCCGCATCATCTCCGAATCGAGAGCGGACGTGCTGATTATCGAGCCTAATATAAGCACTCATAAGAGCTTCCATCTGACAGATTATCGGGAAGCATACGAGAAAGCGGATATTATCGTCTGGCTGGTTCGCCACGATGTCTTCCTTGCATTGCCCAAAGAAGAAGGAAAGATAGAACTGGACTTCTGCGGCGTGAGACGATAAAATGTAGTTTAATTGCGAAGAGATTGTATAGACTCTATTAAATAAAGCAGATGAAAAAGATATTGCTCGTTTTCGGTACCCGTCCCGAAGCGATAAAGATGGCTCCGCTTGTAAAGGCGCTCCAGAAAGATACGGAACATTTTGAGACACGTGTCTGCGTTACGGCACAGCACCGGCAGATGTTGGATCAGGTATTGGAGGTGTTCGGCATCACTCCCGAATATGACCTGAATATCATGGCTCCCAATCAGGACTTGTATGACATTACCGCTAAAGTACTGCTCGGACTGCGCGAAGTGCTGAAGGACTTCCGTCCCGACACCGTATTGGTGCATGGAGATACGACTACCTCGATGGCAGCATCCCTTGCGGCATTTTATATGCAGATACCTGTGGGACACGTGGAAGCCGGATTGCGTACCTATAATATGTTGTCTCCCTGGCCGGAAGAAATGAACCGCCAGGTGACAGACCGTATCTGTACTTACTACTTTGCACCGACGGAACAGTCAAGGGCAAATCTGCTGCAAGAGAATATAGACGCGAAGAAAATCTTTATTACAGGAAATACGGTGATTGATGCCCTGCTGATGGCAGTCGATATCATTTCCACCGCCGCCGGTGTGAAAGAAAAGATGGCGAAGGAACTTCAGGAGAAAGGCTACACGGTAGGTGATCGTGAGTATATCCTCGTCACCGGACATCGTCGTGAGAACTTCGGAGATGGTTTCCTGCATATCTGCAAAGCGATCAAAGAACTGGCGGCTCTTCACCCGGAGATGGACATAGTCTATCCCGTTCATCTGAATCCTAATGTGCAGAAGCCAGTGTATGAACTGCTTTCCGGTCTGAGCAATGTCTACCTGATCTCTCCTTTGGATTATCTGCCTTTTATTTATGCCATGCAACATTCTACTCTGCTGCTGACTGATAGCGGCGGTGTGCAGGAAGAAGCCCCTTCATTGGGCAAACCCGTGCTGGTGATGCGGGATACGACCGAGCGTCCGGAAGCTGTTGAGGCGGGTACGGTGAAGCTGGTCGGCACGGATGCGGAGGCAATTGTCAGTAATGTCACTGCCCTGCTGCAAGATAAAGAAATGTATAAGCGGATGTCCGAAACGCATAACCCTTATGGTGACGGACAGGCTTGCGAAAGAATCATAGCTGCGCTTCGATAACTTCAAAATAGTTTCATTGCTTGAAACCATTGGTTTCTCGGTGTGAAACTGTTGGTTTCAAGGCATGAAACTTTTAGTTTCAGAGCATGAAACAAATCATGCCGTTCGTTGGCGCCGATGGCGGGACCGGGCGAAACAAAAATTAATAACACTTCTTATCGGGAATGCCCTCTAACGAAAAACGGGCTGTCAGAGAATCACTTCTCCGGCAGCCCTTCTTCATTAGGATCAAAAAAACAGAGGAAGTATGATATTCTTTATTCCTGTCCTCCCCCTAAAGCACGGTATAGGTTAATTAAACTTTGTATTTCGGTAAAATGATTGGCCGTCTGTGATAGTTGTGCGCTGAGCAATGACTGTCGGGCGGTAAGTACTTCCAGATAGGTTGTATTCGTATGTTCCATCAGCAGAGAAGTACTTCGCACGGCTGTTTGCAGAGAAGCAATCTGCTTGTCGAGCAAGATTCTTTTCCCCTGACTGGTCTGATAGGCAGTCAGCGCATCATTCACTTCGCTGCCGGCGTTGAGCAATGTTTGCTGAAAGCCGAGAGCTGCTTCTTCCTGCTGCGCACGGGCGATGCGATACTGAGCCACCACTTGTCCTTTATTAAAGAGCGGCTGCGTGAGCGAACCTACCGCCGATGCCAGGAACTTGCCCGGATTGAGAATCATAGACCCGACGGAGTTCGTCCATCCGGCACTTCCGCTCAACGTGATGGAAGGGTAGAAAGCCGAACGTGCCGCATTGGTGCCATAGAACGCTGCTTCCAGCGTCCGCTCGGCCGAGCGGACATCGGGGCGGGCGGCAAGCATTCGGACAGGGATTCCTACGGCAAAGTCCGTAGGAAACTGTTGGTCTGCCAACGTTCCGCGTTCGTAGTTGCGGGGTGTCTCTGCCAATAATAAAGCAAGACTGTTCTCCACCTGATTGATCTGCTGCTGCAAATCGAGCACAGAACCCTGCACTTGATAATAAGTCGCTTCCATCTGCGATACAGCCGATTCGTTCGCCAGTCCGGCGTTCATCAGGGAACGGGTAGAGGCTACGGTTTCTTTCCATGCCTCCTCCGTCTGTCGGGAGATGATGAGCTGTTCGTCCAGCATCAGCAGCGTGTAATAAGTATTGGCTATACCGGCTATCAGCTGCGTGCGGACTGCTTGACGGTAATCTTCACTTTGTGCATACAGCGCTTTCGCCTGCTTCTTGGAGTTGCGCATACGGCCGAATACGTCCAGTTCCCAACTGGCGGTCACGGGCAGCGAGTAACCCTGCGTAGCCTTGTTCGTATCGAAGCTGCTCACTGTCCCCTGCGGGGAAAGCGCAAAGGCGGGCAGGAAAGCAAGTTTGGCGGACATCAGCGCTGCCTGAGCTTCTTCCACGCGAAGCAGGGCGGACTGGTAGTCGGTATTGGTCCGCAACCCTGTCTCGATGAGGGACTGCAGATGAGGGTCGGTGAAGAGTTCCCGCCAGTCCATATTCCCCAGACCGGCAGTGTCTTCCGTCACCACTTCCCCGCCGTAAAGATCGTCGGGGACGGAAGTGGCGCTGTCTCTTATACAC
>ENA-UACX01000677-UACX01000677.1-human-gut-metagenome-genome-assembly--contig:-NODE-677-length-8108-cov-7.505526_pt1 | contig 8108 bp, 3 predicted proteins | sample MGYA00243885_ERZ654237 | MGnify/ENA primary metagenome ERZ654237 (study PRJEB26926, sample SAMN06165015) | human gut metagenome | biome: ENVO:00009003; feature: ENVO:2100002; material: ENVO:00002003... | reverse complement strand
AATGATGCAGGAATATGCTTCTGTGATGAAAGAAAGAAACCGGACAGTTGATGAAGATGGAGAAACCGAAGGTGTGGATTATGAATGGGTTGAGTTACCAAGTTTTGATGATCCGACAAAAACAATTCGGATGAAGAGGTACTATGATATTGAAGGCGCAAAAGCGAAATAATGCCTGTTTTTATATATTACAATGTTGAAACATTGTTTCATGTCTTGTTTTTAGAGGTTGATGCCCCGTGTCTGTGAAGATATGGGGCTTTCTTATATTTTAAAAATAAATGAATTATGGGTATTCAGAATAAAGATGGTGCATTATATTTTGCTACAGGCATAGATAATACCGGACTTTATAAAAGTCGTCGGGAAGCTATTGGTATAATAAAGGCGATGGCTGATGAAATTACATCGTTTGATGTGTTCGGAGGTATCGGTATCAGTGCAGGGATAGCCTTTGCTCGTGCGGCCAAAGAATCATACGATTTTGAAAAACGTTTTCAGAAAGCCATGCTTGAAGTTGCTACTCTTTCTAAAGAGGTAGACGGTAGTTTGACAGAATACATGAATCGTGTTATGGATATGATTCGTGATATTCCTATTGCCGGTGATGAAGCGGCTAAAGCATTGTATCAAATCGTGTCTGCCGGTCATGATGGAGCAAATGGTATGAAAATTTTAGAGGTATCCGCTAAGGCGGCTACCGGCGGTCTGACTGAAACGGCAACGGCTGCTGATGCCATTACTACTATTTTGAATGCTTATGGTATGCAGGCAGATAAAGCAAAATCCGTGTCCGATAAGCTATTTACTACGGTTCGTTTAGGTAAGACCACGTTTGGGGAACTTGGCACAAGTATTGCCCAAGCTGCACCGATTGCTGCTTCATTTGGCATAAGCCTTGATGATGTACTGGCTGCTGTGGCTACTATAACTAAGCAAGGTGTACCGACATCGGAAGCCATGACAAAGATACGTGCTGCTATACTTGGTACAGCTAACCAGCTCGGAGATGCAGCTTTCCAAGGCCGTACATTCCAAGAAGCATTACAGTTGATTTATGATAAAGCTGATGGTTCTGCAACCAAGATGAAAGAGTTGCTTGGTACTGATGAAGCATTGCAAGCTGCATTGGCTCTTACCGGAAAGAATGCCAAGGGAGCTTCTAAGGATTTGGCGGAGTTGGGAAATTCCGCTGGAGCTGCGGAAACTGCTTTTAAAAAGATGAATGATAGTACTGAAAATCAGTTGGTACTTCTTCGTAATAATATAACTGCGGCACTCCGGCCGATGGGAGAGGAAATAATGAAGCAAGTTGCCGATATTGCTGAAAGTTTCAATAATGCGTTGTCTAATGGGGATTTGGTAAACACATTATCTACCTTGCAAGATTTGTTGGTAGTAGGTGCTACGGCGTGGGGAAGCTATCGTGTTGCGGTGTTGCTCGCTGCGCAAGCTGAATTGTATCAACAAGGATTGGCTAAAGGGTGGATCCTATCGATGCAGCTTCAAGCAAACTGGCTTAATATAGTCAGCAAGGCAAAGGAAATACTTGCCATGAAGACAAAAGCATTGAATGCTATAATGGCTAAAAGTCCTTATGTGCTTATTGCAACAGCTATAGCTGCTTTGGGATATGCCATATATAAGCATATAACATACGTTAGTGAAGCAGAGAAGGCAAATAGGAAATTAAATGAGTCTTATAATGAGTGTATAGCATTACAGTTGAAAGAGAAAAGAGAACTGGATGATGTATTTTCGGCATTGGCTCGCGCTAAGGAAGGGACAGAAGAAAGAAGGAAAGTGATAAACCTGATAAACGGACAGTATGGAAGTTATCTTAGTAATATGCTTACTGAAAAATCCTCTGCAGAAGAAATTAAGAGTGCTTATGACCGTATAAATGCTTCATTGAAAGAAAAGATTGCCTTACAGATACAAAACCAAGCTACCGATGAAATCGCTACATCTGGAGTAAAGAAGCAGGCTGATGAGTTGGAGAATTTACGTAAGGGGCTTTCACAATATTCAAACAACGATGGATTAGTAGAATTGACAGTTCAGAATATTGTAGATAAAGTGACAGAAGCTCAACGAGCCGGTATTGGAAATCGAAAAGTGTTTTGGGATTTACAACGAGAATTAGTAAATGGCATTGCCAAAGATGCAAAAGAATTAAATGATGAGGTTGTGGAGGCTTTGGATGAATATATCAGAAGCGTTTATTCGACCGAATATAATATCTATCAAGCAAAAAAGAGATTTGCTCCGTTTATCAAAGGTCTGACTTCTGTCAATACTGGTACGACCACTACGACTACTACGACAACCGGCACAACTGTGGTTAATACAGAACCGGATAAAAAAGATTATAAAGGCGATATTGAGAATGCAAAAAAAGAACAGGGAAAACTGTTTGAACAATTCTCAATGGATTTGCAACAGATGAGAATTGATGCAATGGAAGAAGGGGAAGAAAAGTATCAAGCTCAGCGCCGTTTGGATTTTCAGAAAGAGTTGTTTTCGATAAAAGAACATGGAGAAGCTTTGATAAAGGCTCAACAAGAAATCGAAAAAAAACAATGGGAGGAAAGGAATAAAGGTAAGAAGAATAATGAAAAGGGAGTTTTCAAGCCTACAACTACATCCATAGAGCAGTTACCACAAGAGCAGAAAGACTTATTAAGTAATATGTATTCTGAAGCTCAAGTTAAGAATCTGATGAATGAAGAAAAAATACTCAAGGAAAAATACGATGCCCTTATTGCCCAACTTGATGATTATAAGAGCCGCGAATACACTATAACCAAAGAATGGGATGAAAAGATTGCTCAAGCAGCAGGAAATGAGGAATTGGTAGATAAACTAACCAAAGGCAAAGAAAAAGCCTTGAACGAGTTAAATGCACAGATGTTGATGCAGTCGGATGAATGGGTAAAATTGTTCGGTGATTTAGATAACCTTACCATTTCCGAAATAGAAAATCTTATTCAGATAATCAAGTCGAAAGCTAAAGATTTGAAGCTGGACCCTATTAACCTGGATAAGGTCTTGGAAAAGCTGAAAGATGCGGAGAATGAAATCAAATCCCGTAACCCGTTCCGTAGCTTGGTTAGTCATATAAAAGAATATCAGCAAGAGGCTGATAAGACTAAAAAGAAAGCATCCTTAAAAGAAATATTTGGTGATACTTCCGAAGTGCTTGGAATGGTGAACGAATGTTTTGATTCGGTCATAGGTGGTTTAAAGAATATGGGGTTAGCAGGGGATGAAGAAACCCAAAAGTTACTTGGAAGTATATCCAATATGGTTGGGGCGGCAGGTAAATTGGCTTCCATGGATCCGGCTACTATGATTTCAGGTGCCGTTGGGCTTATATCTTCTGCATTTGATGTCTTTGACCGAAGAAGTCGTAAGGCTAATCGGGCAATTAAACAACATCAAGAGAATGTGAAAAACTTGGAAAAGCAATATCGGCAGTTGGAACGTGAAACAGCCAAAGCTATCGGCAGTGAGAAATATAGTAAGCAGATAGAGCAGGTAAATAACTTGCAGCAAAAGATAATTGAAACAGAGGGTATGATAGCAGCAGAACAAAGCAAAAGGTCCAAAAAACGTGATGACGGGAAGATTGCTGATTGGGAAAGTCAGATAGAGGATTACCGGGATAAAATAGACGAACTAAAGCAAGGGATTGTAGATGAGTTATCAACAACGGATTTGTATTCATTTTCCAATGATGTGGCTTCGAGTATTATTGATGGTTTGTGTAATGGTCTTGATAGCGGCAAAGAAGTTGTACAAGAAAAGATAAATGACTTAATGAGGAATGTTATAGCTAAACAGTTTGATGTTCTTGTAATCCAAAATGCCATGGAAGATATGTTTCAAAAGATGGCAGATGCTGTTGACCCAACAAAAGATGGAGGAATTGGAATTACAGATTGGGAAATGAATCAGATTGTTTCTGCTGGGCAGGATGGGAAGGAAGAGATAATGAATAGCCTTGGAAGATATAAGGCAATACTTGAACGTCTTGGACTTATAAATGATGATATTGAAGATAAAATAGAGAATGGCGTTACTGGTGAGCTGCAGGCTGCGGTAACTGAGGGGACTGCTTCCCAGCTTGTAGGTCTATGGAATATGTCTGCTTTAGATATACGTTCTTTGCTTAATTTGAGCCATGAGCATTTTATAGAATGCCGGACGCAGCTTGCCAATATAGCTAATATTTATGTGCAGATTGTTGGAATAAACAATAATACAAAAGCAACAGCAGATAACACTGGTACTCTTGTTGAAGAACTGAAAACGGGTATCAAATCATTGGAAACAAAGCTTGATGAAATCAGAAAAAACACTAAAAACTATAATGGGAGAGGATAGTATGGAACTGAAAGAACGAATTGCATTATTGGCAGGCGCTGCTGGAGCCTGCAGTGAAGGGTTACAAGAATTAGCAGCTACAAAGTCTAGGGTTGATATGCTCAGATGCTTTTTTGATAATATTAAGTTTTGTCTTTCAAGACATACTCCATCAAGTGCATTTCTTCGCTCTAATTTTGGAGATATGATGCACGGACAAGGATTGTATGCCGATGAAACAGTAAATGTGAAAAATCAAAAGGAAGTAGCCTTTGTGGGGAAGTGTTATGCCGTAGTGGAAATAACAGAACGAATGATGTGCCGAATATGGGCTGCTGATAGTACAAAGCTGAATATTCGGGCTTCCAATGGGGCACGCTTGATTATAGATGCTTTGGATACTGCAGATATAATCGTAGATGAATGCAGCGGTGCTCATATTACGGTTTATTTATATGGTAATGCAACTTGTACGGGAGCTGATTTAATAGTTCGGAAAGGAAACACTTATGAGTTATAAACTTGACGATATAGATATATCTTCTTACGATGCTTTCCCCTATGTAGGTCAGACAAAAGATTGTATTGCCATATCAGGAGTATTTGACCTTCCTAAGCGTAAAGGAACAACGGAATATAATTGGGGAACCAGTATTGAACCGTTTGTTGATGCAGAAGATATTGAACTGGATGGTCGGACTTTAGTTCTATCTTTGGTGGTTCGCTCTGAAAATGTAAAATCCCAATTAGATAAGCTAAAGAAGGCTTGTATTTCATGCAGGCGCTTATCGATCGGATTTGGTAGCTTCAATGTTATCTGTAAGGATGAGATTTCTGTAGAAGAATACGTTTCTTTAAATATGGCTATTGTGCAAGTGAAATTTTGGCAACAAAGCTATATTCCGGCAGAAATAGGAATTAATCCGTCAGGTGGGAATAATTACGTAATGGATGGTTATTCTTTAAATGCAGATTTTGGGATTTATGTATCTTCTCGTTCTGGTGTTGAGACTGTTGGAAAGCGGATAGAGATAGGTACAACTTTGCCATATATGCAAAATGAATACCGTGAGCCTACCACATTGACATTAAAATGTACTATGTTGGGAAATAGCCTGGAATGGTTGTATTCGAGCATGAGTCAGTTTTCGGCATTATGTATTAGCCCAGGACTCAGAAATTTGATTTTGAAAGGTAATGAACGTCTGGAGATATATTTTAAAGATGGAATAACCGTTACAGTGCGGACTAAGCATGTATTGGAATTCGATTTAAAATGTAGGGTAATGCAACAATGATTGACATCTTAGAGGTATATCGTGTAGTTTCTGGAATTGATACCAAGGTAGCCAGTATTGCATCTGATGATGCTATATTGGCTAATGGCATAATGAATAAGAATGAAGTATCGGTTACTGTGGTTACTGATACCATTCCTGATATTCAAGAGGGGGATTTTATAAGGGTTGGCGGAATAAAATATAAAATTAATCGTGCATCTGAATTTGCCGATAAAAGTTCTGTGAATCATACTACAACATACCTATTTGAAGCACCGGAATATACTTTAATAGATAAGATTCTAACCAATAAGATAACCCAAAGCACTCGCGTTACTCTTACGGGAAAATTGAGGGATTGGTTGGAATTGTTAATATGGAATGTCAATAAGACAGATGATAATCCTTTAGGGGTAGATACGGGATGGCAGCTTGGCAATATTCCTGATACGGAATATATGACATTATCATTTGACGGGATAGATTGCCGTAGTTTATTATCAGAGCTGGCTTCGGCGTATGGCTATGAGTATTATGTACATGACCATACGATAAATTATGTATCACGCATTGAAAATGAAAGAAATCTGACATTTACACAAGGGCAAGGTGGCGGATTGTATGAGGTAGAGCAAAGCAACGTTGATAGTGGTGATGTTACTACCCGTGTATATCCAGTTGGTGGAACAAAGAATATGGCTCCAGGGGAAGGCGATGAAGAAGGACGTTTGATGTTGCCCGAAAAGTATTTGGAAAACTTTTCAGAAACCAATCGGGCAGTTGAGAAAAAGATTGTCTTTGATGATATTCATCCCTCTTTTACTGGTTTTGTTGAGAATCCTACGGGGGAGAATTATCGTGAGTTTATATGCCGTGATATTGATTTTAATATCGACGAATTGGCTATTGGCGATGATGCGCGTATTAATTTTCTCACAGGAGATTTAATGGGAAAATCCTTTGAATTTAAGTGGGATAATTCTAATAAGAAAATAACCCTAATCTACCAAGAAGATGAATTGGCTCCCATTGACCCGGAAACCCAAAGCAGACCTCTTATCCCATCAGCGGCCAAACATTTGAGAGGTGGTGAGGAGTTTAATTTTACCGGTATTCGTCTCGGAGAGTCATACAAGCAAGCTGCAATATCAAAGTTACGTGCGAAAGCTACGGATTGGCTTGCTTTTAATTCGCAAAAAAGGGTAAAGTTTACTCTTGATGTGGATTATCGTTATATGAGGAAAAAGGGTGGCTTAGAGTGTGGGGATTTGATAACTGTAAGCATACCGTCGCGTAATATCAGTAGAATCATTCGTATTGTTTCCACAGAAAAGAATCTGAAAACCGGAAAACTTTCGTGTGTCGTATCAAACTATCTGACTGAAAAATGGGAAGATAAGATTGAGGGGCAGATAAGTTCTATGCAGGCTACTATAAATGGAGGTGGTGCTGGCAGTGTTACTGTTCTAGAAAAATATGATGAACGGCCCCTAACAGATAAGAACGTATTATCCTCTTTACGTACTTTATTGGAGATTGCGAAAAGAGCCTTAAGTAAAGAACACTCGGACTCTACAGATTATTTGCTTAAACTCCTCGCAGGCGGTGAGTTCGGCGAATTCGTAGACAGTATGATTGCCGGTAAGGGTGCAGGGATATTTCCTGATGGCCGGGCACAGGTAGAACGGTTGGAAGTGCGCGGTTCATTGTCAGTGCTTGACCTTATTATCAATCAGATTCAAGGAATGGAGTCTGACTACTCCTTCACCGAGATTGGTAAGATAGAATCCGTGGAGGATTTGGGAGAAAATACCTACCGTCTGAGCATCGAGAAACGCACGGACTTCGACTTCATGAAGTTCCAGGAGAATGATGTCTGCTTTTCCATCATTAATACATTACTAACGGGCGGTTCCGAGTATTACACCAGTTGGATGCGTATTCTTGCCACCAATGCGCAGGAGAACAGCATAACGGTCGTGCTCTATCCGGACAGCGAAGTGCCGGGCGGCACGAACTATCCGCCTTTGGCCGGTTACAACGTAACCCGCAGGGGTAACAGTACGCTTCCTGAGGCAGGCGGCTTTAACGGGCGGGCGCAGTCGTGGATGATTTCTTCGCGAGAAGGTCGGATTATGTTCTTGTCCAATGTCTATAAGCCGATATTGGAGGACTACAACTATGCGCTTACAATCGGAAAACTCCCTAACATCAAGGCACTCGAAAAACTGCCGGTGACAACCGAAGATGTTGGCATCGTTGCACAGACGGTCATTGCCGAGAAATTCTATCAGTTCGACTATAACGGTGATGTCGTTCCCAACAAGGTAGACCGGGGTGTCTGGTCGCTGGAAACGGCCCAGAGCGGCGCTCCTTATCGCTTTGTACAACACGAACTGGCAAAGCCTTCCGGCAGCGAATATACCCTGCTGGAACAGCATACGGTCTACCACCTTGGCT
>ENA-UACX01000658-UACX01000658.1-human-gut-metagenome-genome-assembly--contig:-NODE-658-length-8198-cov-4.518114_pt1 | contig 8198 bp, 7 predicted proteins | sample MGYA00243885_ERZ654237 | MGnify/ENA primary metagenome ERZ654237 (study PRJEB26926, sample SAMN06165015) | human gut metagenome | biome: ENVO:00009003; feature: ENVO:2100002; material: ENVO:00002003... | reverse complement strand
GGTTCTCTTTTATGGCAGCCGGGTATATGTTTAATATCCAATTAATATTTTAAAGCGATAAAAAATGACTATACAAGATAAAAATACCGCAACCGGGGAATTGTCCTATTTTGAGACGACTCTCCTTCTTTATTTAAAGGAAAGCCATCCGCATATTGCCGGTGACAAAGAACTTGTCCGAACGCGGGCCGACGAGGCAGCAGGCAGCTATGAACGTGCCATACGTGACGGTTTATCCGCTACGCAGGCTTTGCAACTGGCCGAATCCGTTCTCTATCAGGACTTTCGCTTTTCCAAGTTCGATACGGTTTTTGAGGTCGTGTCGGAGTGGGTTCCCGAAGTACGGCCCGAAAGACGGACGGGTTTCTGCCTGAAAGTATTGTCACCCGCAGAAGCGGTGTTCAACAAATACCCCATAGATGACCGGTTTGAATCATCCCCGTCCTATCATACGCTTACCATTGAACTTACAGGTTTCATACAATCTTATATCGAAAAATATGGCATATAACAAACGACAACATCTGGCGGACAACATAGCCGCTCTTGAATGGATATTCATGCGTCCGGAGTTTTGTCTCACGGAAGAGGCACGCAAAGTATTGAACGGTTATTCGGGTTTTGGAGGGCTGAAGTGCATTCTGAATCCGGCAGAGAAAGATGCGGACATTGAAAGATGAACGACAGACAGGGAACTGTTTCCCCAAGTCCGGCTATTGCATGAACTGTTGCGGGAGTATTCCAAGGACGAGAAAGAATACAAGGCATACGTCCAAAGCCTTAAAAGTTCCGTTCTCACAGCCTTTTACACACCGGAACCGTTGGTAGCGGCCATGCAGGAATCCTTGCAGGTACCGGAAATCCGTCCGGAACGTTTCCTTGACCCTTCCGCCGGAACGGGCATGTTTATCAGCCGGTTGAAAGATATTTCCGACATTCATTGTTTCGAGAAAGACAAGCTCACGGGAAAGATACTCTCATCCCTTTATCCGGAAAGCAGAGTGACCATAGACGGTTTCCAGTCCATACAATCCTATTATAACGGTTACTTCGATATGGTTTCTTCCAATATCCCATTTGGAAATACTAGAGTTTACGACAGGAACTTCGACCGGAGCGGAGACGCCGTGCGTAAATCCTCACTCTCTGCCGTACACAACTATTTCTTTCTCAAAGGTATGGACACGTTACGCGAAGGTGGGATACTGGCCTATATCACGACTTCGGGTGTCATGGATTCTCCACAGAACCGTCCTGTCAGGGAATGGCTGATGAACCATGCCAATCTTGTTTCCGCCATCCGTCTGCCGGACAACCTGTTTGTTGATGCGGGTACTGAAGTGGGTAGTGACCTGATCGTATTGCAGAAGAATACCAAAAAAACGGAACTGACCGAAAAGGAACGGAACTTTATTGAAACCCGTCTTGTATCCGGCGGCATCAATATCAACAACAGTTACTCCGGTTTGGACCATATCGTCCATACTTCCGTATCTATGGGAAAAAACATGTACGGACAACCGGCCATGAATTTTATTCATACAGGTGGTATTAAAGCTATCGCCGGACATCTCAGACAATTATTGGCGCAAGATGTGGAGAAGCATCTTGACTGGGAACTATATGACGCCAATCTATCCCAGGCAGCCGTTTTCACCAGTCTTGAACCGGAATTTGAAACACCATTGGAAATAGTGGTTGAGAACCACCGGCAAGAGGTACAGGGAGAAAGTCCCACACAACCCTATGAACCCATGCTCAACCTGTTTGCCGCCTATGCGGACGAAGAGGAAGCGGAGGTACAAGCAATGGAAAGCAGGCCTTCCCCAAGCCGGGCACCGTCGGCATCCCGCAAAAAGAAAGGGGATGAACCGGAAATGTTCAATCTGTTCTCGCAAGAGAATATGTATGATGAAGCCGCCACACAGGAAGACATGACCGGGGAACGGGCGGCAGCGGAAGCAAAATGGCAGGAGCGCAGACAAAAATTTGAAGAAGAGCGGAAGAAAGAAATGGAACCACGCCCGTTTACCGGGGAGATACGCCCCGAATATAAGAACGGTTCCATCGTGAAATCGGGTGAGCAATACGGGTATTTACGGGGTATGGGTACTCCCGATATACAATTCCATCCGCTTAAACTGACCGTCACCCAGCAATACCGGGCCGCCTACTATATCCCGCTCCGGGAAGCCTACCACGACCTCTACAATACGGAAGCTGAAACGGAAACGGAACAGCCGGAACTGCGGGAAGAACTGGTCAAGCGGTATGACAGTTTTTACCGTATGTTCAGGGAATTGAACGGAAAGGACAACGCCAAATTCCTGCTGATGGATGCCGGAGGGCGGGAAATACTCTCATTGGAGCGTTCCGTTAACGGCAAGATACAGAAGGCGGATATATTCTCTGTTCCCGTATCGTTCAACGCCAGTGAAGTAAAACATGTGGATACACCGCAGGAAGCGCTTGCGGCATCCCTGAACAAGTTCGGGGAGGTCAACCTGGAATATATGGAAAATCTCAGTGAAATTGACAGGCAGGAGTTGCTCAAACAACTGGACAACCGTATCTTCTATAATCCCATGATGAAGAATTATGAAATCAAAGACCGTTTCATAGCGGGCAATGTGGTATCTAAAGCCGAATGGATAGAGAACTACCTGAAGGATTATCCCGATGATGATGCAAGCAGAAAATCATTGGAAGCCTTGCAGAAAGCCATACCGGAACCGATCAGTTTCGAACTGCTTGACTTTAATCTCGGAGAACGCTGGATACCCATGTCCGTATATGAAGAGTTTGCCGGATACCTCTTTGAGACAAAGGCCCATATCCATTATACGGAATCCATCGACGAGTTTAGTGTGAACTTCGAAAGTACCAATGCTAACATCACCGACAGATATTATGTGAAAGGGGAAAAAAGAGGTTATTACGGAAACGACCTGCTGAAACATGCGCTGCATAACACGGTGCCCGACATAACAAAAACCGTGCAGGATGAAGAAGGCAATGATATAAAGGTACGGGATGCCGAGGCCATCCAGCTTGCCGATGCCAAAATCAATGAAATTCGGTCGGCTTTCACTGGTTGGCTGAACGAGCAGCTCCCCGAGTTCAAGCAGAACCTTGCCGACATGTACAACCGCAAGTTCAACTGCTATGTGCGTCCCGATTATGACGGTTCCCTGCAAAGTTTCCCGTTCCTTGACCTGAAAGGATTGGGGATACCGAATTTGTACGACAGCCAGAGAAATGCCGTATGGATGCTGAAGATGAACGGCGGCGGGATAATTGACCATCAGGTAGGAACCGGCAAGACCCTTATCATGTGTGTGACCGCCTTTGAGATGAAACGTCTCGGACTGGCGAACAAACCGATGATTATCGGACTCAAAAGCAATGTGCATGACATAGCCGACACGTTCAAGAGGGCCTATCCGAATGCCAGAGTGCTGTATCCGGGCAAGGAGGACTTTACGCCGGAGAAGCGTGTCGGAATATTCCATGACATCAAGAACAACAACTGGGACTGCATCATCCTGACACACGACCAGTTCGGGAAAATACCCCAGTCCCCCGAAATACAGCAGAAAATATATACGCAGGAAATAGACAGCATCGAAGAGAATCTCGCCGTATTCGAGCAGCAGGGCAATGAAGTGACCGGCTGGATAAAAAAGGGGCTGGAAAAAAGGAAGGAAAACCTTGAGGCCAAACTTGAAAAGCTGGAACAGGATATAAAGGACCGGACGGATGATGTTACAGATTTCAGACAGATGGGCATCGACCACCTCTTCGTTGACGAATCGCACAATTTCAAGAACCTGATGTTCAACACACGCCATGCGAGGGTTTCCGGCCTGGGCAATCCCGAGGGAAGCATAAAGGCCATGAACATGCTTTTCGCCATCCGTACCATCCAGGAGCGCACAGGCAGGGATTTGGGAGCTACTTTCCTTTCCGGCACGACCATTTCCAACAGCCTGACCGAACTCTATCTCCTTTTCAAGTATCTCCGTCCGAAGGAAATGGAACGGCAGGGGATTACCTGTTTTGACGGCTGGGCCGCAGTCTATGCGAAGAAAAGCACGGACTTTGAATTTTCAGTGACCAACCAGGTGGTGCAGAAAGAGCGTTTCCGCTATTTTATCAAGGTGCCGGAACTCGCCAATTTCTATGCGGAGATAACCGATTACAAGACCGCTGAAGACGTGGGGGTTGACAGACCGGAACTCAACGAGCAACTCTATCACATACCGCCCACTCCCCAGCAGGAGGTTTTCATTCAAAAACTGATAAAGTTCGCCGAAACCGGGGATGCGACCTACATAGACAGGGAGCCTCTGTCCGAAGCGGAGGAGAAGGCACAGATGCTGATCGCCACCAACTACTCGAACAAGATGTCGCTTGACATGCGGCTGATAGACCAGCAGTACGGTGACAGTCCGGGAAACAAGGCGTCCCATTGCGCGGCCAAGATTGCGGAATATTACTATAAATATCTTGACCAGAAAGGCACACAGTTCATTTTTTCAGACTTGAGTACCTATAAACCCGACCCAGTGGAACATCTACAGTGAAATCAGGCGCAAACTCGTGGAAGACCATAATATCCCGGAAAAGCGGATAAAATTCATTCAGGAAGCAAACAGCGACAACGCACGCAAGGAACTGTTCAAGGATATGAACTCCGGGCGCATCCGTTTCCTTTTCGGTTCCACACAGAAACTGGGAACGGGTGTCAACGCGCAGGAACGGGCCGTGGCCATCCATCATCTGGACATACCCTGAAGGCCGTCCGACCTGGAACAGCGCAACGGACGGGCGGTAAGAAAAGGCAATATCATCGCCAAGCAGTACGCCGACAACAAGGTGGACTGCTATATCTATGCGGTGGAGAAGTCACTGGACAGCTACAAGTTCAACCTGCTGCAAAACAAGCAGGTGTTCATCAACCAGCTCAAAAGCCGCAATCTGGCCGCCCGTACTATTGACGAGGGGGCGATTGACGAAAACGGAGGCGGCAGTTTCAGCGAATACGTGGCCATCCTTTCGGGCAACGACGACCTGCTGGAAAAGGCCAAGCTGGACAAGAAACTGGCGGTCCTCGAAAGCGAGAGGCAGGCATTCTACCGTAACAAGGGAAACGCGAAAGGCAAGCTGAATGAAAGGACTTCGGGAATAGAAAAAAACAACACCTTTATCGAGCGTTTCACCAGGGACTGGGAATATTTCAACAAGGTGATGCCCGCAGATACGGAAACCGGACTCCGTCCCAATCCCCTGAAACTGGACGGTGTGGATTCGGACAATGTGGAGATACTCGGCAACCGGCTTGCCGCAATCAACCGGAATGTCCGGACGGAGGATGACTATATGAAAATCGGAACCCTGTCCGATTTCCGCATCCTTGTCCGTACCGAGAGGATTTGTGACGGGGACACACAGACCTTGCAGAACAAATTCATGGTCGAGGGACTGGACGGTATCAAATATACCTACAACAACGGTTATATAGCCAAAGACCCGAAACTGGCCGTCATGAACTTCATCAATGCGCTGGAACGCATTCCCGCCATGATAGAGAAACGGGAAAAGGAGAACGCAGAGCTGTCGAAGGACATCCCGGTCCTTCAGGAGATTGTGGCGGCTTCATGGCCCAAGGATGCGGAAATCAAGCGGCTGAATGAGGAACTTGCCACGCTGAACCGAAAAATACAGCTTACCATAAAACCGGCAGGCGGGCATGAAAGCGGAACGGATGACGGAACGGAAATAAAAGGAGAGAAAGCGACAGGCGAAAGTGACGATACACCGGACCTGCCACGGAAGGCAAGGCATGTCCCCCCAATGGAAATTGCCGCCCCGTCAAACGGACTGAAAAAAATATCCTAAGTTTGCCGTAAAGAGCCGCTTTTCAGGAAATGACAAAGGTATGGCCGGCACCCGGATAAATCCGGTCTGCCGGCCATACTCTTATCTGTAATGGGAAGAAGGGCACTCCGTCATTCCTCTTCCTCAAAGGAAAGGCTTTCCACCTGTCTGTTAATAACCTTCCAGTCAATGGAATCCTTAAGATTGATTATATCCACAATCGAATAATGCCTGGTCCCGTTCTCTTCTTCCGCAAAACGCAGCCGTCCGCTCAAACGCTGCTTCTCAATCTCTGCCGGATCAGCTCACAAACCTCATCGGGCAGCATAGAAAGTTCTACACAGTTATCCTCGCAGATATGTTGCAGCACGGCCAACATGTTGAGGGACTTCTTGTAACTTCTCACGAGTGCGGCGAACGAGCCGCTTTCAACCTTAATCATCTTTCTCATAACCTTTTATTTTTAGAGTGTTCTTCTTTTTCAAGCAGCATGGCACGCAGCACATCCGAACGACGGTAGTAAATCTTCCCCTTGTCACGGTGGAAAGGCAACGAACCGTCATTGCGGCGTCTAAGAAGTGTCCTGTCGGACATCTTGGTAAGCAGGCGCACGCCTTTTGAATCCAGTATCTCGCTGTCGGGCAAGTTATGTATGGCAGGAGCCAGTAACTTTTCAATGTTGGTTACTTTGGCGAGTATGGTACTGAGCATGCGGGTCATCTGCCCACCAGGTGCAGTTCTTCTGTTATTCATAATGACCTTGTTTTTATTGTTTACGGTGCAATATTACGGAGATATTACAAGGTCATTGGTTACTCAACCGTTGAGCAACCGCCAAAAAAAGACAGAAAACGCCAGAATGAAATAAAAAAGGCCGGAAGCAATCTCCGGCCATTCCTGAAAGAGCAGGCATCCGAACCTCATGTCTGCCTTTGCTCATTCCAAACACCCTCTCCTTACATGGAAAAATGAAAATCCATCTTTATCTGTGACATCTCACGTATCACTGTACGGTCCAGCACACGCGCATAATGACGGGTCATCTGAACATTGGTATGCCCCAGCATTTTAGCAACGCTCTCTATCGAAACACCATTGGCCAGGGCAAAAGTGGCAAAAGTATGACGCGCCACATGAAATAAGATAGGCAAACGGAGCACCGGAAACGAGAAGAAATAATAACGTAATCCATTGTAAACTAATCATTTCTCTATATTCTTCCACTTATGGAAAAAGCAGGAAAGTGGAGATTATTGAAGATGTTCAGTTACCAAACCGTTAGCAGGTCAGTTACCGAAAGGGAACGAGGTAACGCGAAGCAAATCGGATAATTAAAAACGCCGATATATTACACTGATTGTCATTGTTTTGCATACCGAAGAACGCTTATAAAACAAGTAATTTTGCAACTAAAGTTATAAGCGTATGAAAGTGGAAAAATTCAAGGTTTTGCTCTACCTCAAAAAGAGCGGACTGGACAAGTCGGGCAAAGCCCCGATAATGGGACGCATCACCGTGAACCGGACGATGGCGCAGTTCAGCTGCAAGCTCTCCTGCACTCCCGGGCTGTGGAATCCCCGTGAAAGCCGGCTGAACGGCAAGAGCAGGGAGGCGGTGGAGACAAATGCGAAAATCGACAAGCTGCTGCTTGACATCAATGCCGCCTTCGATTCCCTTCTGGAACGCAAGGGGGAATTTGATGCCGCTTCCGTCAAGGATGCCTTCCAGGGCAGCATGAAAACGCAGATGACCCTGATGAAAATGCTGGATGCCCTCAGGGATGAGGTGAAGAGCCGTATCGGGATAGACCGGGCAAAAGGTACCTATCCGGCATACGACTTTACCTGCCGTACCATGCGCGAGTTCATTGAAACCAAATTCAAGACGAAAGACCTGGCCTTCGGGCAGCTTACGGAACAGTTCATCCACGACTATGAGAATTTCATCCTTGACGAGAAAGGGTACGCCGTGGACACCGTACGGCATTACCTGGCAATTCTCAAGAAAACGTGCAAAAGGGCTTATCAGGAAGGACACTCCGAGCGGTTCATGTTCCAGCACTATGTCCTTCCGAAACAGACCGTCAAGACCCCCAAGGCATTGAGCCGTGAAAGCTTCGAGAAAATCCGTGACGTGGAGATAGCCCCGCACCGCACGACCCACCGTCTGGCAAGGGACCTGTTCCTATTCGCCTGCTATACCGGGGTCGCCTACAGCGATGCCGTGACCGTCACCCGGGAAAACCTGTACACCGGCGAGGATGGCAAGCTATGGCTGAAATACCGCCGTAAAAAGAACGAGCTCCGTGCAAGCGTAAA
>ENA-UACX01000645-UACX01000645.1-human-gut-metagenome-genome-assembly--contig:-NODE-645-length-8295-cov-3.193204_pt1 | contig 8295 bp, 8 predicted proteins | sample MGYA00243885_ERZ654237 | MGnify/ENA primary metagenome ERZ654237 (study PRJEB26926, sample SAMN06165015) | human gut metagenome | biome: ENVO:00009003; feature: ENVO:2100002; material: ENVO:00002003... | reverse complement strand
ACACAAGGAGGAGAAATTCCTGCTGGCGTTGAGCGAACCCCACAAACCCGAACTGCCGGAAACGCTCGCCAAGCTCAAACTCTCGTTCGATCCCGTCATCCTGGCCCGCACGGTCGCCGGGGATCTGGACGACGTTAAAATGGCCGACTACGACCTGCTGGCGCTCTATTCGCCCTCGGACGTGAAAACCCTCATCGAGAAGTTCGGAACCGACGGCCTGCCCGCCGTGGCGGTATTCGGCGAAGGCGCGCTGCGCGCCGCCCTCGGGGCCGGAATCACCGTGCTGGCCAACGCCCCGACGCCCGAAGCCCCCTCGATGGTCAAGGCCATCGACATCTACCTGCAAAAGGTGCAGAAAGGCGAGGAGATCGAGCCGGTGGAACTGGTGACCGACGCCCGCAAGGAAGAGTTCATCCGCAGCCAGCAGCACAAGCTGGCCAAGAAGGGCCGCACGCGCCGTCCGACCACGGAATCCCGTAAATAAGGGCCGCAAGCCCCCTGCCGCCATGTCCGCACACTCGCTACCCCGCACCGAAAGGCTCCGTTCGCTCGGGGCCGTGCGCCGTCTGTTCGAGAGCGGCGAAAGCGGCTTCATCTTCCCGTTCCGCTACGTGTGGTTCGCGGAGCCCGACACCGAGCAATCGGTCGAGGTGCTCTTTTCCGTCCCCAAAAAGTTCCACAAACGGGCCAACAAACGCAACCTCGTGCGCCGCCGCACGAAGGAGGCCTACCGCCTGCAAAAGCAGATTCTGCACGACGGCCGGCCGGTCAACCTGGACCTGGCGCTGATCTACTCGTCGAAGGAGACGCTGCCTTATAAAACCGTCGCAAATGCAGTCCGCAGGATTCTGGAATCGGTCGTGGAGCATCTTTAAACAGGCCTGCGCCCTGCCGCTGATCGGACTGGTGAAGTTCTACCAGCTCTGCATCTCGCCCTTCACGCCCCCGTCGTGCCGGTTCACCCCCACCTGCTCGCAGTATGCGCTCGAGGCGTTGCGCAAATACGGCCCCCTGAAAGGACTGTGGCTCGCCCTGCGGCGGCTGTCGAAGTGCCATCCGTGGGGCGGCAGCGGCTACGACCCCGTGCCGTAGCGCAAAAACGGCCGGCCGACCGGCCCCCTCCTTCCGAAGAGTCGCGTCACCATTTGCTTTTGAACCCATTTTCCTTCCGGCAATAAAGATCATATCCTTTTCGGAGAAAAACAATCCCGACCCTGACGATCAGGGTCGGGATTCCGCCTTTAAACAGAACGATTCGGCCCGGACGGACAGATCAATCGTGCAGGTCGTCGCACCGCTCGGCCACGGACTCGAATTCGAGCGTCGCATGGGAGATTCCGGCATGGTTCAGGAGGTCTTTCAGATCGTGTTTCACCTCCTCCATACGGGACAGGCTTTCGAGCACGACATGGGCCGTCAGGGCGTTTTCCGTCGTACTGATAGCCCAGACATGGATGTGGTGGACGGCCTTCACGCCCGGAACGTCCGTCATCTTCCGCCCGATCGCGGCCACGTCGATCTCCCCGGGAACGCCGTCGAGCGACAGACGCAGGCTGTCGCGCGTCAGCGACCAGACCGACGCCACGATTACCGCGGCGACGACCAGTCCCACGACAGGGTCGACGATCGTCCAGCCCGTCCACGAGATCACGAGTCCCGAAACGAGCACCCCGACCGACACCAGCGCATCGGCGGCCATGTGCAGATATGCGCCCTTGACATTCAGATCACGGTCCTTGTCCTTCAGAAACAGCCACGCCGTGAAGCCGTTGATCGCCACCCCGACGCCCGCCGTCCAGGCGATGGCGCCGCCTTCGACCGGCGCGGGATGCAGCATGCGGCCGATGCTCTCGGCGACGATAACCCCCACGGCGATCAGCAGGATCACCGAGTTCAACAGTGAGATCAGCACCGTGCTTTTCTTGTAGCCGTAGGTGTAGCGGGGCGTAGCCTGCGCCTGCGCCAGCCGGAAGGCCAGCATGGCCAGCAGCAGGCTGGCGACGTCGGAAAGGTTGTGCCCGGCATCGGACAGCAGGCCCATCGAGCCGTAGGAGAGGCCGACGGCGAATTCGACGACGACGAAAGCCACGTTGAGCGCAATGCCCAGAATGAAGGCCTTGTTGAGCGACGTGACCGTGTGCTCGTGGTGATGGTGTTCGTGTGTCATGGCTGCGGATCGGTTATGGTGTCCTTGATTTCGGAGAGTTCGACCAGTTTGTTGACGATGGCGTAGATCGTAAGTCCCGCCGCGGAGTGAATTTGCAGCTTCGCGGCGATGTTGCGGCGGTGGGTGATCACGGTATGGGCCGAGATGCAGAGCGCATCGGCGATCTGTTTGTTGGTCATGCCCTTCACCACGCAGACGATGATCTCCTTTTCACGGGCGCTCAACGGCTCGGGTTTCACCGTGCGGGGACCCGCTGCCGCCAGCCGCTCGACGGCCGGGATGAAGAGTTCGTCCTCCACGGCGTTGTGCGAGGCGAGTTCGTGCTCGCAGTTGAAGATGTCGAACAGCACGCCGTTGAGTTCGTTCGAGCTGCCCGAAGGGTAGTATTTGATGATGATATTCTTCAGCTCGCGCAGCTTGATATCAATCTGGTCGTGCTGGCGGCGGAAGATGTCGATCGAATAGGCCGTGTTCTTCTCGCCCGAGAGCAGCGACTCGACATACGGAAAAACGGTCTGCTCCTCGTAGGACATGTGGCGCTGCACTTCGGCGGCATACTCGTCGAAAAAGCGCATGATGGCGAACGAAACGTCGCTTTGGGCGCAGTCGACCGCCTCGATCAGTTTCCGCCGGATGGCCGGAAGCCGGAAGTCCAGGAAATAGCCGTGGGAGGTGTGCAGATAGTCGGTCAGCGAACGGACCGAGACCTCGCCGGCCAGCTCCGCGCCGTTGCCGAAGTTCATCAGCATGTTCACCACGGCGAGGAACGTCGCGGCGTCCACCCTGCTCTCGGCGCACACCTCGGCGATGGTCTTGTCGCCGAATCCCAGCGCAATGCCGAAACGGCTCATCACCTGCAACACGGCATAGCGGTCGCAGACCAGATCGCACATCCGGTCGTCGCCCGCATATCCACCATTTTTATACATAGACAACGTGAATCCGGTGCATCGGATTGAATTTTTTTCGCCCGGATTTCAAACATGGAATGCACCGGATTCCCGTTACGGCGCCTACCGCGCCGGTTCCATATTGACAATCCTCCCAAGTCCCCTTTGCCAAGGGGGACTTATACCTGCCATCAGGTATTCATTTCGACGCCACAAAGATATGCGGACAAGCGCCGTGCCGCAATACCTAAAAAGGGGTATTTTCAGCGGCGTCCGATATCCACGTAAGTCGTCTGCAACATCGTGCGCCCCACGTCGAGCAGTTCGGGATTCGTCTCCGTCACGGCACGGCCGCCCGTCGCGTCCCACACCGCCTCGCCCGAGGCGTCGACCACGCCGAAACCGTCGTTGAAGGCGTAGTAGGCGAACTTACGGGGAGGGGTCGGTGCGAAAATGTCCTTGCTGTAATCGAAATCGCCGTGCGGAACGCCCAGTTGGGCGAGCAGCGTCGCGGCAATGTCGATCTGCGAGGCGTAGTCCTCCACCACACGCGGCCGGGCGACGGCCCCGCCCGTCCAGATCATCGGAATGCGGTGGCGCAGCGGTTCGTTGTAGGCCAGCGTCCGCGGGTAGGGATAGCCGTGGTCGGCGACCAGCACGACGAGCAGGTTTTCCCACGCGGGCGAAGCCTTCAGACGGTCGATCATCTTCCCCACGCAGTCGTCCGAAAAGGCCATTGCGTTCAGCACCCGGTCATCGAACTTCGCATAGGGGACGTCGAAGGGCGTATGGCTGCTCAACGTCAGCAGTCCCGCGAGAAACGGCTCGCGGGATTCGCTCAACGCGATCACGCGGTCGGCAAACCAGTCGCACATCAGCCGATCGTCGTAGCCCCAGTCCGAAGCCGGGGCGTCGAAGCGCAGGTCCTTCTGCCAGATCAGCTCCTGCCATCCCGTGGCGTACATGTAGGAGGCCTGGTTGGTGAAATTGAGGTCGCCGCCGTAGGCGAAACTCGTCTTATACCCCTCTCCCGCGAGCGAACGCGCCACCGAGGGCAGGTTGCGGCTTTTGGCCGGGAGTTTCATGATCGACATGCGCGTCTGCGCCGGGAATCCGCTCAAAATCGCCACCTCGCCACGGTCGGTGCGGAACGAATTGGCGAAAAAATTCTCGAACCAGACGCCCTCGCGTTTCAGCCGCTGCATGTTGGGCATGACGGGTTCTCCGTCGACCTCGGCGTCCATCACCGTCCGGGCGAAGCTCTCCAGAATGACGATCACCACATTGGGCCGCAGCGTGTCGAGCACCCGCTCGGTGGGACCCGCTGCCGGACCGTTGCCCCGCAGGGCGTCGAACTTCGCAGCCCGCGTCTCTTCGTCGAAGAAGGGGTATTCGCCGGCATAGTCGGCACGGTCGCCGAGACTGGACAGGAACGAGAAAACGGGGTTCGTGGCCGCATGGTTCAGAAACGGCACGGGGCTGAAATAGACCTTCGAAACATTGGCCACCGAGGCCCCCAGCCCGCCGCGGATCGCCAGGAAGTCGAATCCCGCGAGCACGACGACGACGAGACTTCCGGGCAGGGCCAGCCGCCAGCCGACGGGACGTCCGTCGAAAATGCGCAGGATGCGACAGTAGGCCCAGAGCATCAGCGCGGCATACGCGGCGGCCAGCAGCGTCTGCCGCACGCCGAGCCAGAAATCGACGCTCGCCATCGCCTCCTCGGGATCGGAGAGGTAGATCAGCACCGTCGCATCAATGCGGAACCCCCAATGCTCGTACAGCGCGACGTCGACGGCGAAGATCACGGCCGTCACCACGGCGATCAGCGCAAAATAGGCTGTCAGCACGCCCCGCCACACCCGTTCCGGGATACGCACCCACAGCGAGAGAAGCACGGCCAGGAGAGGCAGCGCGGTGACATAACCCGCGACGGTCATGTCGAGCGTCAGCCCGTGCCACAGCACCTCCATCCAGCCCCCGAAACCCGCCCCGGCTGCCTCTGCGGCATACCACGCCATAAAGACGGGTTTCTGCACGGCCATCGCGAGGACGGTCGCACAGAACACGGCAACGAGGAAAGCGAGTTTTCGGCGCATTACTTATTTCTATTTTTTGATTTCAGACAGGGTGGTTTCGGGCATCGCGCCGCACGGGACGGATGGGCAGTGCCGAAGTACGCCCCAATCGTCACGCGCAAGGGATGTGCGGAAATAGCCGCATAAAACCGAAAAACTATATTTTTTCGCCGTAGGCCAAATCTCCCGCATCTCCGATGCCGGGAACGATGTAGGAGCGCGAAGTCAGCTCCTCGTCGACGACAGCCGTCCAGATCGTGGTGGTCTGCCGCGGCATGTTCTTCATGGCATAGTCAAGCCCCTGCTCGCTGGCGACGACCGCGGCGACATGGGTATGGGCCGGCGTACCGCCCTTCTCGCACAAGGCGTTGTAGGTCAGCACGAGCGACGATCCGGTGGCCAGCATCGGATCGACCAGCAGCAATGTCTTGCCTTCGAGGCTTCCGCACGAGATGTACTCGACCTTCACGGTGAACTTGCCGTCCTTGGTGCTCTTGCGATAGGCCGAGACGAAGGCGTTCTGGGCGTCGTCGAAGTAGTTGAGAAACCCCTGATGATAGGGAAGTCCCGCACGGAGAATCGTCGCCACCACGATCTGCTCGTCGATCATCTCGACGGTGGCTTCACCCAGCGGCGTCTCGACAACGCACGGTTTGTAGCTGAACGCTTTCGATATTTCGTAGGCCGTGATCTCGCCGATGCGCTCCATGTTGCGGCGGAAACGCATCGAATCCCGCTGAATCCGCTTGTCGCGGATTTCTGCGATGAATTTGTTGAGAACGGTGTTCTGCTGGGAGAGGATATGCAACGTCATGGTTGAGTAGGTTTGGTTGGTTGTCAGTAGAGGAAATTGTTGAACGGATAACGCCCGGCGTGAATCTCGCGCACCATGCCGTACAGATCCGAGCGGAATTTTTCCAGATTGGTCTTCGCCAGCGCCGAGAGGAAGATGCAGGGCGTGTTGGCCCGTGCGATCCAGCTCTTTTTAAGCTCCTCCAGCGAGAGGTTCTCGCGCGTGGCAGGCGTCAGGTCATCCTCCTCCTTCTCGATATAAGTATAGGCGTCGACCTTGTTGAAAACCAGATAGACGGGTTTGTCGCCCGCGCCGATCTCCTGCAGGGTCTGCTTCACCACGGCGATCTGCTCCTCGAACTGCGGGTGCGAAATGTCCACCACATGAACCAGCAGGTCGGCTTCGCGAACCTCGTCCAGCGTCGATTTGAACGACTCGATCAGTTCCGTGGGCAGTTTGCGGATAAAGCCCACCGTGTCCGAAAGCAGGAAGGGCAGATTGTCGAAAACCACCTTGCGGACCGTGGTGTCGAGCGTGGCGAAGAGCTTGTTCTCGGCGAAAACCTCGCTTTTCGAAATCAGGTTCATCAGCGTCGATTTGCCCACGTTGGTATAGCCGACCAACGCCACGCGGACCATTGCGCCGCGGTTCGAACGCTGCACGGCCATCTGGCGGTCGATCTTCTTGAGGTCCTCCTTCAGTTTGGCGATGCGGTTGCGGATGATGCGGCGGTCGGTCTCGATTTCGCGCTCTCCGGCGCCGCCGCGGGTTCCCGTGCCGCCCCTCTGGCGTTCGAGGTGGGTCCATAGGCCCGACAGCCGGGGCAGCATGTATTCGTAATTGGCCAGCTGCACCTGCGTCTTGGCGTAAGCCGTCCGGGCACGCGACATGAAGATGTCGAGGATCAGACGCGTGCGGTCCAGCAGACGGCAGGGCATCTCCTTTTCGATGTTGCGCGTCTGCGAGGGAGTCAGTTCGTCGTCGAAGATCACCACGTCGATTTCATGCTCCCGGCAATACGCGGCGATCTCCTCCAGTTTGCCGGGACCGACGTAGATGCGCGACGAAGGCTGCGGCAGCCGCTGGGTGAAACGTTTCACCGAACAGATGTCGGCCGTCTCGGCCAGAAACTCCAGTTCATCGAGAAACTCCTCGGTCTGGCGCGGGTCCTGGTTGTCGCGGATGACGGCGACCAGCACGGCGCGTTCGCGACAATCGGCCGCGGCGACAGGCTGGGGATTCAATTTATTTTCTTCCAAAACAATTCTATTTTATTTCCGGTTTCAACTCCGGCTTCCGCCGGGTCGGACAACGTGCTGCAAACACGATGCTACAAATAAGGGTATCCGCCCGAAAGCAGGATACCCTCAAAAAGTTCAGCCGTAACGCCTTAATTTGCATGCGGAACTCGACCGGCAGGGCGTATCTGACATGCACCGTCTGATTCCGCCGTTTCCCGGGGCTCCATTCGGCGATTCGTTCGACACACGGCCCTTTCATCCGCCGGCGAACGGCCGGGCGGATATTCCCGTCCCGGACTTTAGTTCTGTACGCGGAAGTCTACCGGCAGGGTATACTTCACACGAACCACCTGGTTACGCTGTTTGCCGGGGCTCCACTTCGGAGACTTGTTCAGTACGCGGATGGCCTCCTCGGAGAGCGAACGGTCGGGCGTCTGAAGCACCTGGATATTGGTCAGACGGCCGTCCTTCTCGATCACGAACGAGAGAACCACACGACCCTGGATACCGTTTTCGAGGGCGATCTGCGGGAACTTCACGTTCTGCTGCACCCAGTTGCGGAAGGTATTGAGGTCTCCGCCCTGGAACGAAGGCATGGTCTCGGCGATCAGGAACGGCTGGTCGTCCTCGATGGTCTCTTCGGCCACCTCGACCTGCTGGATCACCTCGGTATTCTCGTCGAACTCGGCGAAGTCCACTTCGGTGGTGATCTTCGTGTCGTTGGTAACGACCTGCAACAGGTCGGCGATAACCTTCACCTCTACACGCTTGGGAGGCTCGGGAGGCTTCTGGTCCTGGCGGGTGATCTCGACGATCTCCTCCTCGACGATGGCAGCCTGCAAATCCATCTTTTCAATCGTGCGCTCCTTCGGGGTGTAGGCGAAAGCCCCGATCACGAGGCAAAGCGAAATGACCAGACCGATTTCGAGCAAAAGACCCCGCTTGTTCCGGAGGTCCGCTTTGGGTGATTTCTTAATTTCCATTTATCTCAAATAATTTTAATGTTCGGGCAAAAAACGGGCATAGGGGCGCTATGCACCACAAATATATGGATAAAAATTCAAAAATGAACATACAGACGCAAAAATCTTCATTTTTTACCTACTTTTGTCGCAGGAAACAGCCC
>ENA-UACX01000558-UACX01000558.1-human-gut-metagenome-genome-assembly--contig:-NODE-558-length-8796-cov-4.711131_pt1 | contig 8796 bp, 10 predicted proteins | sample MGYA00243885_ERZ654237 | MGnify/ENA primary metagenome ERZ654237 (study PRJEB26926, sample SAMN06165015) | human gut metagenome | biome: ENVO:00009003; feature: ENVO:2100002; material: ENVO:00002003... | reverse complement strand
GGATACGGGTTCATCCGTTCGCATCATTCGAGTGTATGCCCGAATACAAGAGGCGCTCTTTCCTTTCCGAAGAGGAACTGCAAAGGATAATCCGTTTGGAACTGAGATACAAACGCCAGCGTGCCATGCGTGATATGTTTTTATTTATGTGTTTCACCGGCCTTGCCTATGCCGACCTGAAATCCATAACCTACGATAATATTCATACCGACTCCGACGGCGGTACATGGCTGATGGGCAACCGTATAAAAACGGGAGTGGCGTATGTCGTAAAATTATTACCCATTGCCATTGAATTGATTGAAAAATACAGGGGTGCGGATGAAAAGAAAGACTCTCCCGAATGTGTCTTTCCGGTAGGCGAATACAATGCCATGCGGCTCAGTCTTGGAATCATAGGCAGGAAATGCAACTGCCGGGCCGAGGTCACTCCGCATATCGGGCGCCACACATTTGCCGTTCTGGCCATACTTAAGGGAATGCCGTTGGAAACCCTTCAGAAAGTGTTGGGGCATAAGTCCATTCTCTCCACGCAGGTTTATGCCGAACTGATTAACCCGAAGGTAGGCGAGGATACTGACAAAATTTGCGAAAAAATCGGTCACGTTTACAAACTTGCTATGTAACACGGCAATAAAAAAACGTCCGGAAGCGATAAGCCGAAGGACGTTTTTTATTTTACTTGTTTATTTTCTGAACCGTCTGAAATCCCTGTAATTTTTTTTCAACACTTCGTACAGTGCACTCTCCGGGTAGAGCAGTTTCCCCCCGATAGTGGTATAAGGCACCAGCCTTTCATCTCTCAACGTCTGCAACGTCCGTCGTGAGATATGCAATAGGGTACATATCTCATCCCCCGTCATGTAATGCTCGTCCGCAACCGTCGGGCGTATCCGTGCCGTAGCCTCTTCCACCGCTTTCCCCGCTTTTTTTATCCATCCGGCCAGTTCCTTGAACTCTTCCGAATCCCTTGTAATAATCTCCGCCATGCCTTACTTCCTTTTGATCAGTCCGTTTTCCAGTATCTCCTGAATATCCGTTTCCCGGTAGAAGAATTTCCCCCCTACGTTCGAGTGGGGGATTAGCCCATTGTCCCGATAGTTTTGCAGGCACCGTTTCGATATGCCCAAAGCCAGACATACGTCCTGCGCATCCATTCATTTCTCCGGTATAGGCGGGGCAATCTTTTTCTGGAAGTCGCCCATTTGTACGGCCAGCGTACTGACCAACTTTCTCAACTCCTGATACGCGCTTGTCTCAATAATCGTCAGTTCCATACTAAAATTCTTTTTAAGTTTCTGAATATACCGTAAAGTAAAGCATATCCTATACTTTTTCCAAACGGATGGAATCAGAGTCATCTGTTGGCGTGCATTGACGTATCAAAGTCCGGACGATAAAAAGGGAAAGGCCCGTCACCCGCATCCATGCGGCAACGGGCCTTTCCCTTACCTGTTTTCCATTATCCTATATCTTTATGCCCTTACTTTTCCGCACAGACGTTTTTTCCTTTATGTCCGCTTTCTGCCGTGTCTTTGGAAAGATGTCCGTCCACTGTGACATACACACTGCCACTGTTCATATTCTCTTTTCCATTCGTCAAAAAATTAAATGTTCATTCCTTGTCCTTTTCTCTTTGCCGGAATCCGCACCCTCATTTCCATGTTCGGAAATCGTACGTTATCCGGTCGTGCCACCAGTGACGAGACTATCTGCTCCTGCTTTCCGGTCAGCGGCATAGGCTGCCGTTGCAAATTTCTCAGCCTGTTAAAGTTCCTCAGCGTAGGTACCATGTCGCAACATGCCACACAAATCCCATATCTCACCATATCCGAAGAAACCGTCTGTCCGTCACTTATTTTTGCCCGGTATGCGGCATTCAGCGGAGCCACCTCATAAAACCTCAAGCTCTCAGGTTTCCGCTTGCCGTCAAAAAAGCGTTCGACCAGCCCACTCAGAAACTCATCCAGCATCCTGTCCCCACCGTCTGTCTTGTCAAACAGCAATCCCTTCCGCCCGTATTCCACCGCCATGCAGGTGGGGAAAGCCGCCAGACCGCTGCGTATCACATCCCCGTCCATTCCGAAACGGTGCCCCAAGCGTTTGTAATCCTCATTTTCCAGCAAAGCCGTATGCTTTGCCGATGATGACAGATGTACAATCCCCCGTTCCTCACAGAATGCAACATCTCGCAGCCTCACCACTCCCGACGGATGTATCTTCTCCCGTTCCAGTACCGGACAAAGCCGCTCCAGATAATCCGCATTGTCCGTACCAAGTATGGGAGGAATCAGGTCTTTGGCCCTAAAATCGAAACGGAACATTCAGTGGTCGGGAATGAATTCCCGTCCGGCCGTATGAAATCTCACGTTGTTGCTGATGTAACGGGAGAATCCCTCTTCCCCCTGTCCGCGCATGCTCAGATACACGGGTCTGTAGAAAGCGTCCAGTATCATGTACAAACTGCCGTTTTCCACCGCCTGCATTTTCTTCTCTTCCATAAATTCTATAGGATTAACTGTTTCTTCTCTTTTTTCTGCGGAGCAATGGAGGCGATATGCCTCGCCTGCCGTTGTCTGTCAGAAGGCTTTTGTCCCAATGTTTCTTGCCTGCGGTATGTCTCCGGTGACTTGCCGGTCCTTACCTCTTCCGAATGCGGATGCGACATCGGATGTAACGTTTCCATCCTTCCGGTCCGGCTTATCCGTCCGCCCAGACTGAACTCCCCGTCCGTAATATGGAACTCCGATTGCAGCAAGTCTGCCGCCATCTCCCTTGCCTCTTTCTGTAAGGCCGCATAGCCGAAGTCGTGTGCCGACAGAGGCGCGTTCATCCGTGCTTTCATACTCTCATCCAATTTTTCCGACAGTTCCCTGAACTCATACTCGTAGCTGAACGGATGTACCTTGCCTGCCATCACAAGTCCGGCATATCCGTTTTCCGAAATATACAGTAATGCCGCCACGTCGTAGTTCCAGGGTGAGATGCCCAGACTGAACTCCCTTGTCAACCGGTCAAAATTATGGAAATCGGGCCGTAGGTCGAACTTTGCCCTGCACACACCGCCTTCCAGCACGCTTCTGTCTGCAAACTTCTCGGGAGTGAACCTTACCACCGATTTGCGCAATTGTGCGTCCGTACTCCGCAAATCCGCTTTGGACAGCTTTTCGATGCAGTTGTCCGCCAGTTCCGCCACCCGTTTGGTGGGCAGGTCTATCTCATATATCCGCAATGTTTCGGGTATTTTGGTAAGATTGAAGAAGCCGTCGGCCAAATGTTGTAGATAGCTGTTCCGTGCCTTCATGCCTTTGAGGGTATCGGAAAACAGCATCACGCCCTCTTCCGTTGCCACGGCATATACCCGGTTCTTAGTTCCGAGGGCATCCGTTACCGTCACTTTCTGCCGGTCCGGTTTCCGGACAATACGGTTCCAAATATCATTCAGGATTGACATAACCTTGTATTTTTAGATATGATAACCGTCGGCAAAGGAAAACATTCTCCTGCCAATCTGCAATAATGCGTAATGAGAGTCATCCGTTGTCGGCTGTTGGCGTGCAACCTTTACGCCAGCCGTGCGTCCAGCATCCGGTTGTAGCTCCTACGCAGGGAGTCGATGAACGGAGTGGTGTCCGTACAGCGGTCGAACACCTTTCCACGCTTAGTGTACAGCGCATTGATTTTCAGATGGAACATTTCCTCGAAGACGCGGATTACATCCACTATCTTCAATTCCCGTCCTTCGGTCGTACCTATCGCGCCGGCTGCCATTAGTGTGGCCACCAGTTCAATCAGATCACTGTCCGTACCATTCCATGTCAGTGTGACAGAAGTTCTCTTCCCACTTCCATGCGCCGTTTCCGTCTTGAATCCGGCAGACGTGCCACCATAACGAAGCATTTCCTTCACCATTTCCGCTTCTGCATCCAGCAGTGACAGTGTTTTGCCGATGAACACGTCATACAGGATATGTTGGCGGTCTTCCGTCATTCCATCGCAGGCCTACCTCATGAAGGCCAGTTCTATTTTCGTGTAGTTCAGCCGACGCAGATGTCCCGTCAGATCCCCTTCCGGTGAAAGTGTGGCAAGGCGGTCCACAAAACCGTCATAGGCGGCAGGCAGCTCACCCGCCGAAGCTCCGGTACCGTTCATATAAGAGGCGAATAGATTGAAAAGAGGGGTTTCTACCAGTGTCTTCATCGTATCATGTTTTTAGGTTCTACAATTCAGCGCTCCACTCATCCTGCCGGAACAGGGACAAATGCCATACCTGAAAAGAAGGTTTTATAAGATACTGATAATAAATCATATAAAAACGATCCAAAACGGAGTGTGCAGAAAAATATTGTGGATTGGACATGATGTGTCCGAATTCCGGACAGATTCTAATCCAAACGGTACTTCTTTAGTTTCAGGTAAAACGTGCTCCGACTGATACCCAGCAACTGTGCAGCAGCCTTCCTGTCATTACCCGTAGCTTCCAACGCCCTCAGAATGGTGGCCCGTTCCGTTCGCTCGTCATTAAGCGAATACCCTTCCGGCTGTCCGGTCTTACCGGGTAGATTTATTTCCTCGGCAGTTATCCAGTTCTCTTTCGCCAGCAGGGTAGCCCGTCTGACAACCGTCCTCAGTTCCCGTATGTTTCCCGGCCAGGGATAAGCCTTCAGCTGTTTCTGCGCCTCGCGGTCAAAGCCCTTCACGTCCCTTGCCAGCTCTTGATTGGCGGCGTCTAGCATGAACTCTGCCAACGGGACAATATCTTCCGGACACTCTGCAAGCAGTGGCACATGCAGTGGGAATTCGTTCAGACGGTGGAACAGGTCTTCCCTGAACCGTCCTTCGGCTATCGCCTTCTCCAGGTCCTCATTTGTAGCGGCCACCAGCCGGATGTCCGTTTGCATTTCTTCTCCACCGCCTACGGGACGGTAGCGCTTTTCCTGCAATGCACGTAGCAACGACCTTTGCACCTCAGCACTCAGATTGCCCACCTCGTCCAGAAACAGTGTCCCGTGGTTAGCCGCAGCAAACATTCCCGTTTTGTTTGTTGTTGCTCCGGTAAAGGCCCCCTTTACATGACCGAACAGTTCCGAGGCCGCCAGTTCCTTCGGAAGTACCCCACAGTCCACCGCGATAAAGGGGCCGTCCGCCCGTCCGCTCAACTCATGCACTTGCCGGGCCACATACTCCTTGCCTGTTCCTGATGCACCGCGTATTAACACAGCTAACGTATCCACCGGAGCCACCAATCGGATATGTTCCTGTAATCTCAATGCCAAAGGGCTTTTGCTTGCATAAAATTTCTGTTTCGCATTGTCGTCCTTTTTCTTGCATTCCAATGCTTTCCGGATAATATCGAGTACCTTTTCTGTCTGTACGGGTTTGGGCAGATAATCCACAGCACCCTTTTTAACCGCTTCCACCGCCCCGGATATAGCCCCGTAGCTGGTCATAATAAGGAAAGGGATGCGATAACCCTGCGCCCTCATCCATTCCAGCAGTTCCACACCGTTACTTCCATTAAGCCGAAAATCTGATAACACCAGATCCACTTCATGATTGCCCAAAAATTCCATCGCGGCATCCATCGATAATACATAGCGGGCATTAATGCCGTTTTTCACCAGCCAGTTTGTAGTGGTACGCGCATAAACACGGTCATCCTCTACTATCAATACGGTTTCCATATACTTTTTCATTTATTTTTTCGCTTTCTCTACGGCCTGTTCCACGGCCTCAATCACTTCTTTTATTTTTTCGTCCGATACCCCATCCCATTTTTCGAGAGGCATGGAAGCCATCTCCTTCAGTTCACTTCGGGGAATGTTTATATGATCACTTCCCAAAGCGCTGCGGCCTTGTGTATAATACTTTTCAACTTTGCATAATCTCCAATGGAAAAATCATCCCGCATTCCAGAAAGTCCCTCTGTAGTGTCCTCTATGAATATGTCCAGCATCTTTTCCTTGTTTTCCTCTCCTTCCATGATAGCTGCAAAATCCGGCCGGTCCCTCTGCGAGATTGCTGCCAGCAGTTCCTCCTCAGAGAAAGGCTTATGCAGGCAGCCTGCAAAACCTGCGAAAAGATACTCCTCCTTGTTGATAGAATGTTCCGTAACGGTTATGCTCGGAATCTCCCTTGTCCAGGGAATGCCCGAGCCTCCCAACTGTTCAAGGACCGAGAAACCATCCGCACTGGACATCTGTATGTCAGTCAGCAAGAGTTCGTACTCCTACCTTTTTAGGCAGTCCATCAGCGCCCGGACATTCGTACAACAGTCAAAGTAAATCCGGTTGCAGGAAAGCATCTCCCGGATAATTCCCAGTTGAGTGCGGTTGTCGTCAATGGCTAGTACACGGATACCACTGGACAGTTTACAGGCCAGAAATACCTTTTCTTTCGGACAGACACACTGTCGGGCCGATGGCACGAGAAGAAAAAACGGAAAAGCGGCTGCCTTCACTAGGAATGTTTTTCACTTCCACACGACCGTACATTTCAGATATGAGCCGGGCCGTAATCGCCAGTCCCAAGCCAAACCCGGGAATATTGCGTGCACTGTCCAGCCTTTCAAATGCCCCGAATATCCGTTCTTTCTCCTCAGAACTTATTCCCACGCCTGTATCCCGGACAGAGATGTGGAGTTCTCCATACGAATATTCAACCTCAAGGCACACCTCCCCGTGGAGTGTGAACTTCACGTTGGACAGCAGGTTGCCGGATATCTGCCGGATATGCGAGTTGTCGCAGCAGACGACAGCATTCAGACCGGAGAAGGACGTGGTGAACGCCAGATTTTTCTGCCGGGCGATAAGACGGTGGCTGTCCGCTACTTCCTCAAACAGGATTTTCAGGTTGAAGACCGTGCCTTTGGAGTGGACTCCGCCTTCATCTATCCGGTGGTATTCCATCAGTGTGTTTACCAGGCCAAGCATGTAATCGGAGGAGTGCAGGATGTTGTCCAGATAGCCACTTCTGCGGTTGACATCGCTTTCTGTGGGCAACAGTTCTGCACAGCCTTTGATAGCGGCCAGCAGAGCGCGCAGGTCATGGGCGGCCGAGACCATCAGCTCCTTACGTGAGCGGAGCAGTTCCCTATTCCGCCTGTCGGATCGTTCAAATTTTCCTGCGTACCGGAGACGGCGGTTTAGGTTCCGATGCATGATGGTGTACAGCATGACCGTCAGCAGGGAGACGAATAGAGCAAAACTGGCTACCATATAATAGGAGCTGTCCTATTCAAAGACAAAGGCCTTGCAATGTGCGGTAAAACGTTCATTATTCTCCCGCTCAAATTCGGAAACCATTCTGTTCATCCTCCCGTTCAAATTCACACTGCTGGCACATAGGTTGTCCATCTGTACCAACAGCAGAGCCTACCTTTCAGCCTATTCCAAAGTGACCCTCTCATCCAGGGAACAAAACATGCGTGTTGTTATCTCGGTTGGAGAAGTGGAGGACAATGACTGCCATTTACGTTCGATCTCTTCCCTTTGTTGCAGGTAAACGGATTTATTCTCTTTTCTTTTTGGGAATCTCTCTCTTTATCTTCTAAAAAAGGGGATGATTGTGACAGAAAAATCCTTCATACTATAGAACAGGTAGATTACTTTTTGATTTATCGTACTGGTCAGGAAGTATTGATTGAGATGTGTTTACCCCAAAAGCATCCGACTTATCTAAGAACAGAAGCCATCTCCAATTTTCTACCTACTCGGAGACCTTAGCGAGATTCTTTTTTACATCACCGATATATTTCGACACAATCATTGACAAGTTCACCTAACAGACATTTTACCTTTGCTAATAAAGTAATAGTAAGAGTTCTGATTATTTGATTCCTCGTATGGTTTTGATGGTTCCATCTGAAGTATATTCGAGTTCTACAACTTTGAGACTACGTAACCATGTTTTACCACCTGAAGGAACGCTATCGTGATGGAAGAGATACCATTTTCCCTTGAACTCAACAATGGCATGATGTGTTGTCCACCCGACTACAGGAGTCAGAATTATACCTTGATAGGTAAAGGGACCATAAGGATTGTCGCCAATAGCATAACAGATGTTATGTGTATCGCCCGTAGAATAGGAAAAATAGTATTTACCGTTATATTTATGCAACCACGATGCTTCAAAAAAACGGCGTTTAGTGTCTCCACCAGTAAGTGGTTCTCCATTTTCATCGAGAATAATTACATCACGGGGTTCTTCTGCAAACTCGATCATGTCTTCGTTCAGTTTTACCACTTTAGCACATAACGCAGATTCATAGCCTTTGGGCAATAGAGCGCATTCTAGAGCTTTATTGTTGCGATAACGTTGAAGTTGCCCGCCCCAAAGACCGCCAAAATACATGTAATATTCCCCGTTTTCTTCGAACAGGCATGGATCTATGCTATAACTACCTTTCATAGGATTAGCTAATGCCACAAATGGCCCATAAGGTTTATCACTTATAGCTACACCTATCCGAAAGATGTCATTACGATCTTTCAAAGGAAAATACATATAATATTTCCCATTTTTACAGGCTACGTCGCAATCCCACAGTTGACGGCCTGCCCACGGAATATCGCTAATAGAGAGAACTATACCATGATCGGTTAGTTCTCCATTTTCAAGGTCATCGGTAGAAAAAGCATGATAATCTTTCATGTTGAAATGGTCTCCATTGTCATTTTCGGGCACACCACTTTCCCAATCATGTGAAGGATAGATGTAAATTTTACCATCAAAAACGTGTACCGAAGGGTCGGCCATATAATCTGTCTCTTATACACATCTGACGCTGCCGAC
>ENA-UACX01000528-UACX01000528.1-human-gut-metagenome-genome-assembly--contig:-NODE-528-length-9006-cov-5.269132_pt1 | contig 9006 bp, 9 predicted proteins | sample MGYA00243885_ERZ654237 | MGnify/ENA primary metagenome ERZ654237 (study PRJEB26926, sample SAMN06165015) | human gut metagenome | biome: ENVO:00009003; feature: ENVO:2100002; material: ENVO:00002003... | reverse complement strand
ATCGTCGGCAGCGTCAGATGTGTATAAGAGACAGGCCTATATGAATTATCTGAGAAAGGCATAAACTGCAATGAGAGATATTGTGTACAACGTTTTCGATATCATAAGCTATTTTGTGCAGGGAATGTTGCTGGTTAATTTGTTGAAAGAAACACAGCCACGTTTTCCATTCAAAAAATATCATAGTGCTGCGATACTGCTGGGACAGTATGTGGCAGTCCAGATTTTTCTGCACTATTCTGTCTTTATAAAAAGTCTGCTCTATGGGAAAAGCATGGTCATGAATAACAGCCGCCAGAGTATCCTGCCGGTACTGATCAGCATGCTGGTTACCTGTGTGGCAGGCATTTTTTTGTTCAACGAAAGCAGACTCAAAATCATTTACTATGTTGTGACCTTTTATTCCGTAATGGAACTCTTAAAATTTGCCATTTATCCTCTTTTTCTGTGGCTGCTTACAAAGCTGGTAGATCTGAATCAATATTTATTTCTGGACAGGCAGATGTATGGAGAAACCATGTTTTTTGAAGTGAATTCCGGAATTGAAATGTTCTGGAATCTGAGCTATGTTCTGGTGCTTCTTGTCTTCACATACAGGATCATTGTCTGGATGAAAAAGTACCTTGAAATGAAAGAAAACTATGAAAATTCACAATTGATTTTTGTGTTATTTCCAAGCGTGACCGGACTATTGTTATGTCTGATGATCCGCAGCATGATGTTCTCGATGGAGGACAATGATATTCATTCGCTGTTTGACAGCCGGCCGGAGATGAATCTTATGGTTCCATGTACTTCCCTGTTGTGTATTGTGATGATTATTTTTACCGCAAAAATGCTGCACAAACTAATCGTTGAAAGCAACCAGAAAATCGAAATCAGTATTTATCAGGAACGGATCCGGGAAATGGAGCAGCATATCGGAGATATCGAAAACCTTTATGCCGGAATCCGCGGGATGAAACATGACATGAAAAATTATATCGCGGATATGGAGGCATTGATGCAGGAGGAAACAGGAAACCCCACTGCGTTCCGGCAGTATCTGGATTCCCTGCAGGCATCCGTGGAACAGCTGGATATGAAATACAATACCGGCAATCCGGTGACCGATGTCATTATGCAAAGATATGTGCAGCTGGCAAAAAACTATGACATTGCGTTTCAGGCGGACTTTCTTTTCCCTTCCAGTATGAATATGGATGCTTTTGACCTGAGCATTATCATAAACAATGCTTTGAATAATGCGTTAGAGGCCTGCAGGCGGCAAAAAGAGGGCAGAAAATTTATCGAACTGAGTGCGTACCGGCGCCAGAATATGTTTTTTATTATCGTTAAAAACAGTTTTGACGGGAAACTTGTCAGAAGCCGGAGCGATGGCAGATTGCTCACGACAAAACCGGATTCCAAAAATCATGGACTGGGGCTTCGGAATATTGAAGTGTGTGCGGAAAAATATTATGGAAAAACGGAAGTTACCGTTCGGGAGAATGAGTTTGAACTGGCGGTTATGCTTCAGGAACGAATAGAATAATTGACACCATATACGACACCATATATAATATAAGCAGGAGGGTATAACAATGTCAAAATGGGATAAACTCATAACACGTATATGCAATTTATCAAAAGACCTCCGGTTTGATGAGTTACGGAAAGTATTGGAAAGCTGCGGGTACGAAATGAATGCACCAAGAAGTGGAAGCAGTCATTACACGTTCAGAAAGCAGGGATGTGCGCCTATCACAATACCAAAACATGAACCGATCAAAAAAGTATATGTAGAAATGGTAAGGCAGATTGTAGAAAGCGAGGCGGAGAATGATGAAGACGCTGAATGATTATATGGCAATGTCCTATCGTATGGAAATTATAGAAGATAAGGATGAGGGTGGATTTGTGGTTTCTTATCCGGATCTGCCAGGGTGTATTACCTGTGGAGAAACTGTAGAAAGTGCAGTAGAAAATGCGTTAGATGCAAAAAAGGCATGGCTTGAAGCTGCATTAGAAGATGGTGTAGAGATTCATGAGCCAGATAGTCTGGAGGATTATTCCGGGCAATTCAAATTGAGAATTCCACGAAGTCTGCACAGATCGTTGGCAGAACATTCCCAGAGAGAAGGAATCAGCATGAATCAGTATTGTGTATATCTTCTTTCCAAAAATGATGCGGTGTTTTCAAAATAAGATGATGCAGCAAAAATGTAAATGAAATGCTTTTCAGTTGCGTGAATTGATGAATATAGATTGCAGATAAGAAACAGAAATCAGCAAATCAGCGGGTACAATATGCCCGCTGATTTTTTCGTTACATGAAAAGGGCGATTCGTTACATTTGATTGGAAGAAAAAAAGAAAAAGGGCGATATAAACATTAGTAAAATATGGCAAAGGAGATGGTTGCGAAATGAATATAAGTGCAACAGCAGCTATGGGTTATACTTATACAAATATAAAAACAGGCGTATCCCAAAAGAAGGATGTTTCGAATGAGAATACTTGTGAGAAGCAGACGCAAAAGGAATACAAAAATGTTGTCAAAGAGTATAAGCAGAAGCATCCAGATTCCGCATCTCATGTGAACCAGCAGGTCCAGGCAGGCAAAAACTATATGAAAAACTGCGGTGGCGATGAGATATCCAGAAGCGATATGACAATGGATGAGTATAAAGCTTTTTTTAAGAACCTGATGGATGGCATCTCTTTTGACAGTTCACAGGCAAACTGTAAGGAAATGTGGTCAATCACCGAAGATGGCTGGGAGCAGATGAAAAATGACCCGGAGTATGAAGCCTGGGTGCTTGGCTATACGATAGAAAACCGTTCGGTGCACTTTCCGTTTCAGGCATCATTTCTGAACGTAGAAAAATTCGGCGCATCGATCGAGGAACATCATGGAGAAGGGATTCCAATGAATACGGAAAGCCCGAAAAAGTCTGGGAAAAAGGACGAATCATGGTGGAGTAAGCGTCAGAAAAGAATGAAAGAACTGATGAAAAGACAACAGAAAGCAGCATTAAAACGGGCGCAGGAACGAAGAAACGTGACAGATATATACGAAGAAAATATTGACATATTCACAGAGAGCATGATGGGAGGAAAAAATGGCACTGAATATTTCTAGTTCACAAATTTACGCAGGACGTTATCACTACAAAAGACCGGAAATACCAAATTTGCTGGATACGCAGAAATACACGGCAAGTACACCTGGAAAATCAGTAAAAGAAGCAACCGGAGTGGATACTGTAACAATTTCCGACGAAGGTCTTGCAAAGGCGAAGGACTGGCGAGAATACACAAAAGACAATGAAAATATATCCCACACAGGTGTAAATCCAAAAGAGGAACTTTATAAGGAACTGAATACGGTAAACAATATCGACACGGCAAGTATGTTCAACTGTGAACTCGGGGAAGTTGCAGACCAGATCCAGAAAGAAAATGGACTTGGTGATCATTCGCGGTCGCAGGAGGAATTTCTTACCGTCATGGCGAAAGCCTATCAGGTCATTTATGACCGTATTGATGAAGAATTTTCCGATCCGGACCGGGACCCGACCTGGATCAGACAGGAGGACGGAACACTTGTGGAGGAAACAAAACAGGATCGTATCGACGCTTTAAACAAGGCGTACAACTCCAGAGCGGAATTTGCGGCTGCATCGGCAAAAGTTATGGCAGAGATCGACGAGACCTTTCATGGTGGAAATTACGGGGAAGGTTTTATAGATGAACTGCAGAAGAAAGTAATGGAATCGTGGCACAATGCAGTGGATGAAAAAAATATGCAGCGGCAGAAAGTTTCCTCGTTTCAGGATTACCCGGTGGATCTGGGGATTGGTGCGGACTGGAGTGCAAAAATTAACAAACTGTTTTACAGATAATATATTTTGGGGTGAAAAGGAGAGATAAGATTATGGCAGTAAAAGTAGGAAACAGTTGGGTGTCGGAAACGGCACTGACATATGCGAAGGCAAAATCCGGCAGCGGCACGTCCGTATCGCTAAAAGCGCTTTCGGACCGGTATCCGGGCGTGAATTTTACAACAAACACACAGAACTTTTCACAGAAAGGCACAAACAATATTCAGATCGCACCGAATATTCTGGTGCAGATGCAAAATGATCCCGACAAACGTGTGGAATATGAGGCTTTGATTTATGATTGTGCGCAGCTGGTATACAGCGGAAAAATGAGCCAGGGAGGTATGGGCTACCATATAAAAGCGGCAGGAACGGTCATCAATGCGGATGGCAGTGTCAGTGGCTGGTCAATTGCGGAAGATGATGATGGCGGGCAGACGCGAAACAGCACCAAACTGGACAAGGATAAGAAAGACACCTGGGCTGATAAAATCCATGAAAAACAGAAAGCAAAAAGTGAAAAAGCAAGGAAAGAGGCAGCGGCACGGCTGCAGGAGCAGATGAACGGGACGGAGATGAAATCGTACGCGGACAATCTTTTTTTGTCGCAGGCAGGAATGGACAGTTACAACCAGCTATCCTCGGTCAGTTATCAGGACTACGTGAACCGCTTTGAGAGTGAAGTGTCAGAAGTATATGAAAAAGATGGTAATGCAGATGCCGTAAAATCAGACAGTTTTGACCAGCATGTAAACAGAATGGCTGCCGCATACGATAAAATGAAAAACAGCATCGAAGAAAAATATGCAAAGGAAGATCACAAAACGGAATATCATCATTTTTCAATGACGCGATGATTTAACCATTTCCGGGAGTGGAAACGGATGGAGAAAATGATCGCGCGCAGCGTCCAGTCGGAAAACATACCGATCCAGACAGCAATCGGGCCGAATCCCCATACCCGGCAGAGATAAATGCACAGGCTTACCCGGCACAGCCACATGGTGCAGCAGGAGGTGATCATGGAGAATTTTACGTCACCTGCAGCGCGCATGCCATAGGGTGGGATAAAGGAAAGTACCCAGGAAACTGGCTTTACGATCGTGATGAAGCTTATCATGAAAAAGCACAGTTTTGCGCTGGCAGGTTCCATTCCGGCAAGCATGGTAATCGGTTTGGTCAGTGCAAAAACGAGCAGGCAGCTTGCGATGATGACTGCCTCTGACAGCCAGGACAATTTCTTAATATAATAGATGGCCTCATCTCTGCGCCCTGCACCCAGGCACTGACCGACCACGGTCATCAGTCCGATTCCGATGCCTATGGCAGCAATACCGTTTAAGTTTTCCAGAATATTGGTCATTGCCTGCGCGGCAATCGCTACGGTTCCAAGTGTGGAAACCGTAGACTGGATGGCAAGTTTACCGAACTGGAACATACTGTTTTCAATACCGGACGGAATTCCGATAAACAGGATTTTTTTAATCAGATACCAGTCGGGGCGGATGGAAAAATAATTGCGGATACAGATCGGGGCATTGGCATTGCGCAGCTGCCAGATAACGACGATGGCACAGAAAATACGTGATACCAGAGTGGATATCGCCGCACCTTCGACGCCCATGCCAAGTACAAAGATCAAAATCGCATTTCCGCCAATGTTCATAAAATTGGAAATAACCGAGATGATCATCGGATTGCGGCTGTTGTTCTGGGAGCGCATAATCGAAGCACCGGCATCGTACAGTCCGATAAACGGAAACGATAACAGAGTAAAGAAGAAATAAATCCGGGAATTGGTCATGACATCGCGTTCTACTTTCCCAAAGATTACATGAAGCAGCGGATCACGGAATATCAGACAGAAAACGGATAAAGTTACAGACAGAATGACCATGACAAACAAAACCTGCCGAGCAGAACGGTTGGCATTTTTTTTGTTCTGGCTGCCGAGATACTGGGAGCACAGGATCGCGCCCCCGGCAGATAAGGCAGACAGTGCCTGAATGACAAGAATATTGATGGAATCCACCAGGGAAACGGCAGAAATTGCGGCAGAGCCGACATTGCTGACCATCATGGTATCGGCGGTCCCCATTAAAGAAGAAAGCAGTTGTTCCACAATAATCGGGATCAGCAGCTTTCGTAAGTCCAAATTGTTATATAAATGCTGTGTGTTATCGTGCATAAATGAAATCCTCTTTTCTTACTTCCAGATATATTTTAGCACGATATTTTTCAATGGGAAAGGGAGTATTCGATTAATGATTGCATTGCCCGGTGTGCGGTGCGGAGTCAGTTATAATTTTGCGACTTGACAAGTATGATAGTTTCATCCTATTCTTAAATACAGGCAATTGCGAAACCGGTGCAGCGCATAACGTTCGTACCTGTTTCGCAATCGCCTGTATAGAAACGAAGAGGAAGGAACTCCCATGGAACAACATAAAACCGGCACACTCTATCTGTGTGCCACCCCGATCGGCAATCTTGAGGATATTACATACCGTGTACTGCGGACACTCAAAGAAGTGGATCTGATCGCAGCAGAGGATACGAGAAACTCCATCCGGCTGCTCAATCATTTCGAGATTAAGACACCGATGACCAGCTATCACGAATACAACAAAATCGATAAGGCCTACCAGCTTGTCGCAAAAATGCGTGAGGGTAAAAACATTGCATTAATTACAGATGCAGGGACACCGGGCATTTCCGATCCCGGGGAGGATATTGTGCGCATCTGCTATGAAGAAGGCATTCCGGTCACTTCGCTGCCGGGTGCAGCCGCCTGTATCACCGCACTGACCATGTCGGGACTTCCGACACGCCGGTTTGCATTTGAGGCGTTTCTTCCCAAGGATAAAAAGGAGCATCAGGCGGTGCTTGAAGAATTAAAGACCGAGACACGTACGATTATTATCTACGAAGCACCACACCACCTTGTGCGCACTTTGCAGGAACTTTCGGATACCCTCGGCGGAGACCGCAGGCTTACCATCTGCCGGGAACTGACCAAGCGGCATGAAGAAAAGCTGCAGATGACGCTTACGGACAGTTTATCCTATTATGAAGTCAATGAGCCGCGTGGGGAATATGTCCTCATCATTGCCGGCCGTTCCCGTGAAGTGATGAAAAAGGAGGAACAGGCCGGATGGGAAGCACTTTCCCTGGAGGAACACATGGCGCATTACGAGTCCCAGGGGATTGACCGCAAGGAAGCCATGAAACGTGTCGCAAAAGACCGTGGGGTCAGCAAGCGCGATATCTATCAGGCACTGTTAAAATAAAAAAGATCAATGGACTTTATTTTAGCTGATCCCGCACGGTTTCTTCGAGAACGGAAAAAGGCGAAGGACCGGTGCGAAGGATTGCTTCGTGAAATGCAGACACCGAAAAGCTTTTGTTTTCGAGCGCAAGCTGTTCACGCATCTGGCGGAATTTCAGATAGCCAACATAATATTTTAGGTAGTTTCCCGGTTCTTCGAGGATCAGATCCGTGATTCTGTTTACCGTGGCAGTATCATCTACGCCGTATTCGCTCCAGAATGCGGCGGTTTTTTCTTTTTCCCATCCAAAATAATGAATTCCGATATCCGCAGTGGCATAGAGGCTGAGTGTTGCAGCCTGGTTGTGCTGTAACAACGAAGCGAGATCCGGATCAAGTCCGGCATAATAGAAAGACTGCATTTCCGTGTAGGTTGCCCAGCCTTCGGTGTAACCCGGATAGTTGAGGAGGGAGAGGACTTCCGGAGCACCATAGGAGGAGGTGCAGATGGTCTGGTACAGATGACCGGGATATCCTTCATGCGCAAGCGTTGTAAAGTAATAGATATCCGTATCATTTTTAGCATCGTTTATGTAGATCCGGTTATGTGAAATATCATCAATCGGAGCCGTAATATAAAAGGCGGGAGCCAAGTACTCACTGAGTGCCGGATCAACGTGGCAGATTTCCACTTCTGTCTGTGGTGGTGCCGGGAAGTCAGTAAGGATTTCTTTTTGCAGCCGGGAAAGCATGGCATTTTCCTCTTTCAAGGCAGCATCGGGTTTCGGAGACTGGGAAGCAAGTTTCGGATTTTTTTCCAAAAGATTCTGACAGAACGTGAGATCTTCCCGCCGGGCTTTGGTAATCTGGGAAAACAGATCTTCCACGCTGTCATCACAGCCCGTATCTGCAGACACGACCGCCTCGTAATAGGCTTTTCCTTCCGGGAAGTTACAAAGCCCCCAGTTGTTATGTCCCCGTCCCAGCAGCATGGTAAGTCCTTTGATCATCTGGCTGTAAGCCGGAATGACATGATCACTCAGAACTTTGGAATGTTGCTTCAAATAAGCATTCTTTTGGGTATCCGTAAGCCCATCCATGGCATTTAACCGATTGGAAAACGTATCGATCAGAAAATTGTCATCGGGATGTTCGGTGAAAACTTCACACCCTTCAATGACTTTTAAGCAGGCTTCATCGGACATGAAAAGTCCTGCATCGGCTTTCTTTTGTTCATAATCTAAAATCCCTAAAAAATAAGTATCCATCTGCGACAACAGTCCGAGATAATCTTTAATATCTCTGGTATTGTGGAAAGTATACTCTGCCAGAAGCACAGGCAGCTGTGAGGTGACACCACCGGAAGGGGTCAGAGGTTCATCGTAATAGGGATAGGCAGCAAGGTTCTGCTGGCGTGAAATATAATCGGAAAGCAGCCGGCAGGTCAAGCGGTCTTTTCCTTTGAGAGAGCGGTGAGAATATTTTTTGAGTTCTTCCGAAAGTTTTTTGAGCTGTCTGGCCTGGTTGTGAGGACTGTCACCGGACAGACTGCCAAGCGTGATCTCATAAGAGTCAATGCCGGCAGCTTTTGGATCTTTTAGCGTAAAGTGCAGATTCATGGTGTTGGATTTCATCTCTTCGCGAAAAAGCGTGGTACAAAATTCAGAAAAAGAACCGGTACTTTTTCCGGCAGGGGAGAGGATGGCTGCATAAATAATGGAGAGCACCGCAGCCAGAAAAATACCCACGGAAAGCATCCGGTGTTTTTTCAAAAGATGTTTCATACCAGAAACTCCTGTAAGAAAACTTAAGAAAATTTATGCAGGGAAAGCCTGGGCTCTGTCTCTTATACACATCTCCGAGCCCACGAGAC
>ENA-UACX01000519-UACX01000519.1-human-gut-metagenome-genome-assembly--contig:-NODE-519-length-9076-cov-3.716550_pt1 | contig 9076 bp, 1 predicted proteins | sample MGYA00243885_ERZ654237 | MGnify/ENA primary metagenome ERZ654237 (study PRJEB26926, sample SAMN06165015) | human gut metagenome | biome: ENVO:00009003; feature: ENVO:2100002; material: ENVO:00002003... | reverse complement strand
TGTGTATAAGAGACAGGTTAGATCCATGTTATCAGAAGGATGGTTTCAGGTTCATGACAACTGGTTTCTGTGCAAGAAAGGGAAGAGGCACAGACGATGAGAATCAGGATGGACAGGAACAGACAGCTGCACCGACAGCAAGTGTTGAATACTTTAATTACTGCATATTCTACAGGGAGTTTGGCGATAACGATATTAAGAATCTTCCACTTGTAAGTAATGGAGAGAGAATTACATATAACGGACTTAAGGCTTATCTTCGTGACCTTGAGAAGGGCGGGTACAAATATGTTGTTAAGATATTTGACAGAAAAGGTGATTACCAGAGCTTCATAAGCAACTACGGAATATATGAGAGTGCATGGGAAATTGTGCGTGGAATTAACAAGACAGAGGGACATGTAAGAACATATTTCGAGTCAAATTATAAGACAAGCCGTAAGGTTGTTGAGGATCTGCTTATAGAGGAGATTATCCAGAAATCCTTCAATAACAAGCTGTCAGTTGATAATGATGAGGGCATGATGGCTCAGACTCTTATGGATATTAAGGACAAGTTAGTGGAGCTTTCAAAGAAACACTCACAGCTTGGAGCATATGACAGCCAGATTGCAGCTATCGACAGTTTTAAAGAATATCTGTCGACATATGAAGCATTTTACAACAGAAAAGAAGAAATAGAGAAGCAGCTATATGACCTGCTTCTTGTTGCTATGCGGGAAAGTGATAAGAAGGATAAGGAACTTAAGAGTCAGGATGACCTTATCACTAAGATGTATGATGAGCTTGCACACGAGAAGGAAGCTATAGCAGTTGCAGAGGTTATGTCTGAAAAGAATTCGATGGCAGGAGTTGAGAGCCTTGTTAATGAGACAAGAAAGGCACTTGAACTCAAGAACGCTGCAATTGAAGAGGCAAGAGGAAAGCTTTCTTTGATGGAGTCTGCGGGTGATTATAAAGATTATGCAGAATACGAGAAGTCCTATAAAGGACTTCAGATTGCGATAGATAACAGATTAAGAGAAGATACTGATATAACAGCAGAGTTAAAGATACTTGCTGCAGGTTACAGAAAATTCTATGAGACAGAGACCAGAAGACTTAAGGAAAAGCTTGATATAGCAGCTAACCGTGTTAAGGCTCTGGAAGTCAGATTATCAGAGGCTAAGGATAATCTTAGAAATGCTGACAAAGAGGCGGCAGGTCTTGGCAGTCTTTCGGATAATCTTGAGAATGAGATACAGGAATTACAGATACAGCTTGGAGTAGCTTTATCAGAGGCAGGAACTGTCGTATGTGAAAATGCGTCTGAAGAATATGATAAGTCATTCAGGGAGAAAGAACTGTTAAAGAATGAAGAGACAAGAATGTCCGAAAAATTCAATGATGTGCAGCAGCAGTTAATGTCACTTAATGAGACAATATCTGCCAATAAAGCACTTATTGATATATTTACAGAGCAGTCAGAAAAGCTTGAAAAGGCTGATGAGGCTGGAAATGCTGATAACGAGCGCATGGGCAAAATCCGTGAAATATACAGTGCAGATAATGACGAGGCAATGCTTTCGGTTATTCTTGAGACTTACCAGAAGATGCGCAGTGAATTTACAGAAGAGTGTAAGGCAGCACAGGAACTTGAGAACTTTATTGACAATGCAAGAAAGGGAACATATATCTGTAAGAGTCCTGAGAGAGACAGGCTTAAGGAATACCTTGAGAGCCAGTACGGTTCAGATGTTGTTGAGGGACATGAGTGGTTTGCAGCCCTGAATGCAGGACAGAAGAGAGATGTGTTAAAGAGAACACCTTTCATTGAGTACGCATTTATAATAAAGAACGATTTCGAGAGAATCAAAGCAGATGAGATGCTTAAGGATTTTGGCAAGGGTGCGGCTGCTTATCCTGTTATAAGCGAGCAGGTGCTTATTGATACTAAGTTAGAGATTAACAAAGACCTGATTGTATTCGCATTAAAGGATATGTCGTTCCTGCGTGATGAGGCAAAGCTTGAGACACAGATTAAGCTTGCACAGGAGGAGCTTGAGTCGCATAAGGTGCAGGCAGGAAAGCTGGCCGATAGAATGGAGCTTGTGTGGAATGATTATACATTTGCACTTGTATATAATGCTGCGTCTGGAAAGGTGGATGCGTCCGAGGCAGAAGCAATCAGATTAAAGATTGCTGACAGCGAGGCTGCAATTATTGAGGCTGAGAAGAAGAGAAGTGTGTTAAATGAGGTTAAAGAGCAGCTTTCAAGGAACCTCGCACAGACAAGAGATGATATAGAAGAGAAGGAAACAGCATGCAGCCTGCTCTCGCGTATTATGGAGATGAATTCTTCTATAGATAAGAAGTATGAGCGCTTAAAGGGACTGAAGGCTGATGTGGACAGTGCAAGAAACCGCATATATGAGTGCGAGGAGGCAGCAGCTTCTGCTAATTCTGAGTATGATACCGCGAGAGATTTCGAGGACAGTACAAGAAAGGCATATGATGAAATCATTAAGTCATGGGAGGAGCAGTACGCACCTTATTATGATGAAAATGTTTCAATAGAAATCGATGACGATACATACCGTCTTGATAAGGATGAAATAGAGAGCAGATTCACCGGATTAAAGACAGCACTTTCACAGAAGAACAGTGACTTTGCAGATAAGCAGGCGCTGATGAACCATCTGTCTGCATCTATGAACAAATGTCGTGATGCAATAGAGTACAGAGGTTATACATTTGACGATATTAAGGCAAAGTATGAAGCCGGTGAGATTATGGCAGCAGGTTCACAGCAGTTAAGGAATGCCAAGGATGCTCTTAATAATCTTGTGAAGAGCAGTGATTCTGTAAGGGAAGAGCTTGAGTCACAGGAAGCACTTCTTAATAGACTTGAGGGAAGTATCGCACATGGTATTAACCAGATTGAGAATAATTATGGAAGCTTTAATGAATTCCCATGCGATGACCCGGATGAATTCCTTACACAGCACAAGGTACTTATTAAGAAGTTAGAGGATAACACCAAGGTTCAGGAAAAGACACGCAGACAGATGTCTGATTCATTAAAAGACATTCTTGTATGCAGAAAAGACCTTGAAAGAATCGTGTCTGATGCGGGCATGCATGTTCCAGAAGAATTCCGTCCTGAGGATGCACAGGGAATTACAGCTAATCTTACAGAATATGAGGCTGTTCATAAAGAATATGCTTCAATTACCAGATTAGAGTATAAGAAGGTTGATGAATTTAATAAGAATAAATCTAAGCTTATTGACCTGCTTAACGGATTTAATGCAGTCGAGCTTGCTGATGAAGTAAGGATATCACTTAATGTTCCTGAAAATGTGGCTAAGACCAGAAGTATGATTGAATCGTTAAATGAGACGAACACATTTATACAGTTAGAAAAAGACCGCATTGCCAAGGGTATAGAGGATATGCAGATGATTAAGGATAACTTTGAAAATCGTTGTATCCAGACATGCAGTAATATTAAGACTGAGCTTGACCGTCTGCCACAGTTGTCTAATATCAATCTTGACGGAGAACAGATTGCAATAATCAGTTTGCAGATTCCTTATATAAAGGAAGAATTATATAAGGAAAAGATGTCTGAATATATTGATGAAACTGTTTTTATGGCGGAAAGTTTTAAAGAGCCTGCGGAAAGACTCAAGTATATAAGAAACAGACTGTCATGGAAGAGACTTTTCTCAGTTATTGTCACAGATATGAATTCAATCAGAATTAATCTGTATAAGAGAGAGAGAATCAAGGACCAGAGCCGTTATTTAAGATATGAGGAAGCGGTTGGCTCAACAGGACAGTCACAGGGTATATATATCCAGTTCCTTATTGCGATTATCAACTACATATCTAATATGAATTCTTCAGGTAATGAAGGTGTTGAGGGTAAGACAATATTCATAGATAACCCATTCGGTGCGGCAAAGGATATATACATATGGGAGCCAATATTCAAGCTGCTTGCAACTAATCATGTCCAGCTTATTGTTCCGGCAAGAGGTGCAACTCCTGCTATTACAGGAAGATTCGATGTTAATTACATACTTGGTCAGAAGCTTGTTGATTCAAGGCAGCAGACTGTGGTTGTTGATTATTACAGCAGCACGAAGGAATCAGAATTGGAATACACGAGAATGGATTACGAACAGGCTACATTTGATTTTTTGTAACATATTTGTAACAATTCTGTGAACTTGGTTTACAATGAACTTAGGCTGTGCTAAACTTTAATGAGTTGTAAAATGCGATAAATAAATTATTCACAACATTCATCAAGTAAGCATTGGAATGAGGAATATATAATCATGAATAAATACGAATTAGGAATTAAGATAGACCAGATTAAGAAGCTGGCAGCGAAAAAGGAATACACAGAAGCGGCAGCCATAGCTAAGGATATTAACTGGACTAAGGTTAAAGACTGGCAGGCACTTGCCACAGCCATTAATGTGCAGGAAGCAGTCGGGGACTATGAAGAAGCAAGAGACATGGCAATTCTTGCTTATAACAGAAACCTTGGCGGAAGAAAGCTGGTTTATAAGCTTACTGAATTCTTTATTAAAGTTGGAGATTTTGATAATGCTAACGAGCTTTATGAAGAATACAGAAAATCTTCACAGCATGATGTGAGCAGATTCATCCTGTATTATGACCTTAGAAAGGCACAGAATGCATCAGATAATGAACTTGTAGGAATCTTAGAGGATTACAGGGATCATGAGATTGATGAGAAGTATATGTATGAGCTTGCAAAGCTGTATTATAAGACTGGAAGAAAAGAAGAATGTATTAAGACATGTGATAATATCGTTCTGTGGTTTCAGGATGGTATATACGTTGAGAAAGCAGTACAGTTAAAGGAAAAGCTTGGTGTTGTTCTTACTAAGACACAGAAAGGTATCTTAGAAGATGTAAGAAAAAGAAAGGAAGATATAGAGGCAACTAAGGAGGAGCTTTTTGCAAAGCAGAAGGAACTTGCTAATCTTAAGAGAGATGAAGTTGAAGATGTTTTCCGTGAAGAAGATGAGAAAGAACAGAAATTAACTGGTAAACAGCCAGTGCCAGAGGTAAGTCTGAATGTTCCTGAGTTTGCTAAGGAACAGGAGGAAGGACCTCTTTCAATAGACCTTGTACAGAATGACCAGAATGATGATATCAAAGCATTTTTAATGAAAGCTCTGAATAAGGATGAAGATGCAGATAATACTAAGGACAGCTCTGTTGTTATGTCTAAGATAGAGACTCCTCAGGTGGAGAAGCCAGAGGTTTCTGAGACACTTAGCAAAGATGGAGAGAAGAATTTCTCAAGCGAGATTAATAAGGTAAATGTCTCACTTAAGGAGCTTATTGAGAATGCAAAGCAGAAATTAGCTGATAATTATGAGCAGATCAATAAAGAAGACGAAGCTGAACAGAGAAAAGAAGCTGAGGAAAGAATCAATAAGGAAGCAGAGAATATAGATATTAATGTTCCTGTACCTGAATATAACAATTTATATGATACAAGAAATCTTCAGGAAGAGCTTGCTGCCAAGATGAGTGACTTGTTCGGTGATGAGGAAGAAGATGCTGATGTTAAGACATTTGTACCAGCTTCTAAGAATAAGGAAGAACAGCCTGCAAAGGAGGTTAAGACTCCGGCTCCTGTAACTGAACAGGTTGTTAATGATGATGCAGAAGTTCAGGAGGATGATGACCAGATTGAAGGCCAGATGGATATAACAGAGTGGATGCAGTCTGTAAGAGAAGAAAAGTATGGCAAGCAGGATACTAAGGAATTCTCCAAGTCAGAGCTTGAGCGTTATCTTGATGAGAAAGACGAGAAAAGTGCAGCTTATGAAAAGCTTGTAGAGCAGAAGAAAGCAGAAGCACTGGCTGATGGTAAGGAGATTGATAAGGAAGAAGCAAAGAGAGCAGCTCTTGCACAGATGGCAGTTGATTCAGCGAGAATGGATCTTGCAATAAGAACAGGTAAGGCTGCAGCGAGACTAGAGCAGGCAGCAACTGCTATAGAGAATGAAGATATTCCTTTAGTTACAGCACAGATACCAACTGTGTCAGAATCAATGATTTCAGATATCAATTCAATTATGAATGAAGATATTGATAATAAAGACAATAAAGAAGAAGGTGAGGAGGCTGTTGTACTAGATGAGGTAGTTGCAGGTGTTGAGCCGGAAGAAACAGTAATTCCATTCACCAGACAAGAAGAAGAACAGCCATTGACTATGGAAGAAGAGATTGAAGAAACTGAGCAGATAGAGAAGAAGCTTACAGGAGAGCTGGCAAAGATATTCAGAAAGTACAGAGATATGCCAGGACTTGAGGAACAGTTAGCTGATCTTTTCGATACAATTGACGATGAAATGCAGATGAATTCATCAGCATCAGGAAATATTCTTATTTCTGGTAATTCAAGTTCTGATAAGACAGACCTTGCAAGAACTATAATTAGAGCTATTAATACTTTATATCCAGACCAGCCAAAGAAGATTGCTAAGACATCAGGAGAGAGTATTAACCAGAGAGGTATTGCCAAGGCAATGGGAAGACTTAAGGGAACAGCTCTTATCGTTGAAGGCGCAGGAACAATCCAGCCTAAGAGAATTAATGAACTGCTTAACTGTCTTGAACAGGATACAGGAAGAATGATTGTCATATTTGAAGATTCAGATACAGACATGAACGTTCTTATCAACTTTAATCCTGAGCTTACCAAGACATTCAATCACAGAATTGTTCTTAAGCAGTACACTGTTAATGAGCTTGTTGAGATGGCGAAGAGATTCGCAAGAAAGAGACAGTATGAGGTTGATGATGATGCATTACTGGAACTGTATCTTAAGATTGACAAACTTCATAACGTGAATGATAATATTAAACTTGATGATATCAAGGAAATTATCAATCAGGCAATTGTCAACTCTGAAAGAAGAGCATCAAGAAGATTCTTTGGTGGACTTAAGAAGAAGAGAAGCGAGAATGGTGATGTTATATTCTTGACAGAGGCAGATTTTAAAGACAGATAACTTATAATATTATGCACAGATGTGCTTACACAGGGAGGAAAATATGACTAACATCGATGAAATGTCAATTAATGCAATCAGGGTATTGTCAGCAGATGCAATCCAGAAGGCTAATTCAGGACATCCTGGACTTCCACTTGGAACTGCACCAACAGCTTATGAATTATGGACTAACCATATGAATTACAACCCGGCTGATCCAGAATGGGAGAACAGAGACAGATTCGTTCTTTCTGGCGGACATGGTTCAATGCTTCTTTATTCATTGTTCCATTTACTTGGAATTGGCAATCTTTCTTTAGATGATGTGAAGAATTTCAGACAGATGGGTTCTAAGACACCTGGACATCCAGAGTATGGTCATACAGTTGGTGTTGAAGCAACAACAGGACCTCTTGGACAGGGTATGGCTATGGCAGTAGGTATGGCTATGGCAGAAGCACATCTTGCATCTGTATTTAATAAGGAAGGATACAATGTAGTTGACCATTACACATATGTACTTGGTGGAGACGGCTGTATGATGGAAGGTATTTCATCAGAGTGTTTCTCACTTGCAGGAACATTAGGTCTTTCAAAGCTTATTGTATTCTACGATTCTAACAATATATCAATTGAGGGAAGCACAGATATTGCATTTACTGAAAATGTAATGAAGAGATTCGAAGCATTTGGCTTCCAGACAATCGAGGTTGCTGATGGCAATGATATCGAAGCAATCGGAAAGGCTATTGAGGAGGCTAAGGCTGATAAGGAAAGACCTTCACTTATCAAGGTTAATACACTTATCGGATACGGCTGTCCTGCAAAGCAGGGTAAGGCAAGCGCACACGGTGAGCCTCTTGGTATTGATAATGTTGCAGCACTTAAGGAAAACCTTAACTGGCCATGCAAGGGTGATTTCGAAGTACCACAGGAAGTATATGATCATTATAAAGAGATAGCAGCAAGAATGGCTGAGCCGGAAGAAGAATGGAATAAGCTTTTTGCAGAGTATTGTGAGAAGTTCCCTGAGATGAAGGAACTCTGGGATAAGTACTACAATGGATGTGATATGTCCGATTTGTTCAATTCTGAGAAATACCTTGCAAAGCCTGAGAAGGCAGAAGCAACAAGAAGTTCAAGTGGAACAATTCTTAATATGATTAAGAATGTAATGCCTAACCTTATCGGTGGTTCAGCAGATTTAGCACCATCTAATAAGACTAATATGAAGGATGCAGGTGATTTCTCTAAAGAGAATTATGCAGGAACTAACCTTCATTTTGGTGTAAGAGAGCAGGCTATGGCAGCAATTGGTAATGGACTTGCACTTCACGGTGGATTAAGACCATTCGTTGCAACATTCTTCGTATTCAGTGATTACACAAAGCCAATGGCAAGACTTACATCACTTATGAAGCTGCCACTTATATATGTATTCACACATGACAGTATCGGAGTTGGTGAGGACGGACCTACACATGAGCCAATTGAGCAGCTTGCAGCATTCCGCTCAATGCCTAACTTCACAGTATTCAGACCATGTGACAGAACAGAGACAGCACTTGCATGGGAATATGCTATTGAATCTAAGGATGAGCCAACAGCATTAGTTCTTACAAGACAGAATCTTCCACAGATGGCAGGTTCATCTAAGGAAGCACTCAAGGGTGCATATATTCTTGAGGATTCTGATAAGGAAACTCCAGATGGAATCATTATTGCAAGTGGTTCTGAAGTGAATTTAGCTGTAGCTGCAAAGGCAGAGCTTAAGAATGCAGGAATTGATGTAAGAGTAGTAAGTATGCCATCTATGGATGTATTCGAGAAGCAGTCAGATGAATACAAGGAATCAGTACTTCCTAAGAGTGTAAGAAAGAGAGTTGCAGTTGAAGCACTTTCAGACTTTGGCTGGTACAGATATGTAGGACTTGACGGAAAGGTAATCTGCATGAAGACTTTCGGAGCTTCAGGTCCGGCTAACCAGTTATTCGAGCATTTCGGATTCACTGTAGAGAATGTAGTTAACATTGTTAAGAGCC
>ENA-UACX01000493-UACX01000493.1-human-gut-metagenome-genome-assembly--contig:-NODE-493-length-9274-cov-5.537911_pt1 | contig 9274 bp, 8 predicted proteins | sample MGYA00243885_ERZ654237 | MGnify/ENA primary metagenome ERZ654237 (study PRJEB26926, sample SAMN06165015) | human gut metagenome | biome: ENVO:00009003; feature: ENVO:2100002; material: ENVO:00002003... | reverse complement strand
CGAGATTCCTCTACGTCTCGTGGGCTCGGAGATGTGTATAAGAGACAGCTCCTGTTGTGTCCGACATGAAGAAAATCGTTCAGAAAGCTGCCGCATCGTCTTTCCCCACATGGACGTTAGCCGTATGGGATATGGATGCTGCAACATTATATATGGTCAAATACGACAGAAGTCATTGATTTTCTTTGTTTATCTGTGATACCATTCGTTACGAGACCAACGGCGTTGCTCTCTTCGCCTATGGTGGAGACTCCGGCACTCAAAGAAATTTTCCGAAAAACACAACGAGGTGACCATTTTTGAAACGTCGAACTTTTCTTGTCTGCACCGCTGCACTTTTTTGCGGTGCGTTTCTGGCAGGGGGCTGCACTCCAAAAACCTCTCAGCCTGTCCTTCAGCAGATCGAATACTCCAATTTGGCAGATTCGGATACACAAGCTCTTCTTTCCAAGCTTTTGCAGGATGCCGGCGTATCCGACCTGCGGATACAGACCTTCTTTGATCATGTGCAAAAGTTCAACAATGCTGTGGACCCGGCATGGCTCACCACAGGGTTTGAAAACGCCAAACCTTTGGATCTGAAATACGATCCTTACTCCATGCAGGACGCATGGACGGAAAAATATGACACCTTCCCCGGCTGGAACTGTCGGATCACTGCTTGTGGGCTGTTCGGTGATTTTATCACTGTCACGGGCAAGGCAGACCTTGACTCAGCCGAGGACACCCTGTTTATGGACTATGAAACACTGGATTCTGACCCGGAATCCCTTTGCGGCGACGAACGGCAAAAGTTTGATGCGCTGTTCGCCCCGGTTAAAACCACCAATACGACCGATATTCCTACCCATTTGAAAACGATTCAACAGGAATGGAAGAAACGCGGTCTCTCCTTCGTGGACGATGATAAGATCCGTCTCGTCTCCGTAGTCCTGCACGACCAATTCTCTGAAACGGACAATTCTCTTATGATCGGTCATGTCGGCGTTATGCTTCCCACATCGGATGCGGTATATTTCGTCGAAAAGGTCGCTTTTCAGGAGCCGTATCGCTTGTTGAAGTTCAAAAATCGAACCGAGTTGAGCGATTATCTGATGCTGAAATACGACAACTCGTGGGGACAGGATACTGCCCACACCTTTATTATGGAAAATTCAGACCTGATGGACGGCTGGCGCATTCTTGACGAACAGGAAAATGCAAGCTAAAAGTATCCATGCAAAGTTCCTGCTCTGCCATGATGGATTCATCCGTGGGGTCATAGACTTGTTGGCTGTGGATCGCATTTTTTATCGGCATGGTTCTACTCTCCTTATTTATAAGGAATCTTTCTCATTTTTCAGTAGATTCTTCCAGATTCTTTCGGTACTGTGCCGGACTGACACCATACTCTTTCTTGAACACCCGGCTAAAGTAGAGCTGGTTATCATACCCTACGATCTCTGCAATTTCTCCAATATTGTATTCGGTGTTCTCCAATAAGCTTTGTGCATTTACCATCCGAAGGGACAGGATGTATTGTGCAGGGCTTATTTTCATGTACTGCTTAAAATTACGGATAAACCAGTTCGTACTGATATGCAGCGATTCTGCGTAATCGTCCACACTGACCTTTGTATTATAATTCTCGTTAAAGTAGGCAACGGCGGCTTCGATTTCTTCGGGGATGCTTGTAGTTGTTTTCTCGCTTTCCTGCTGTTGCCTGCTTACTAAAAGCAGAATGATGTTGAAGAGAGAAGCAATATAGTCTTCATAGCCATATTCACATTGTTGCAGTTCCCGGATGATCTTTCGGAACAGCATTTTGTAATCCGGCAGTGTACCGCTGTAAAAAACGTGCTTGTCCAAAGGTATTCCGTGATAGTTCAGGATGTTTTTGACATCGTATCCTGTAAAGTGAATCCAGAACACCTCTGGATGATCTTCTACATAGTAGACATACTTCTGGACTTCTTTCGGCTGATAAAGCACCATGTGTCCAGAAGTCACCACTTCCTCAACACCATCGAACCAGAAGTGTGCTTTACCAGATGCCACATAGAGGATTTGATAGTCTCTGCGACCCTTTGCCCAAAAAGTAGGTAGCTTAGGGCGTTTTTTCAAGCGATAAGTGCCGCAGCTGCCTACGACCAGCGGCTTTGAGTAGTCTTTGAAATCCAAACGGGAGTTGTTCAAATATCCTGAGTTGAAATACATCCCTGCGTCCTCCTCATCTTCAGAGATTTTACAGTGATTTGGGAAATGTTCTATCAAAAAATCACAAACTCTTTGATTTTGTGCATATTTTGTTCCATCTTGTCTATATCTTTTCGTTCCATTAGATTCTATAATATTTTCAGACGAAACGCAAGAGATTTGGGCAACTTGCGTGATGAGGATTCCAGTCTGAAGTGCGCAGCAGATTGGTCGCGCCCACACAAAACAAGCAAGATGGGAGAAAGCACAATGACTGAGAAGCGTTATCTAAAGTGGTATAATAAAGTCGGCTATGGTTCAGGCGATATTGCAGGCAACGTGGTGTATGCATTCCTGTCCTCCTTCGTCATGATCTATCTGACCAACACCGTTGGCCTGAACCCCGGTATTGTCGGCACTCTGATTGCAGTTTCCAAACTGCTGGACGGTGTGACGGACATTTTCTTTGGTTCCTTGATCGACAAAACGCATTCTAAGATGGGCAAAGCCCGTCCTTGGATGCTGTACGGCTACATTGGCTGTGCCATTACGCTGGTGGCAATTTTCGCCATCCCGACCAATCTGGGACAGTTTGCACAGTACGCATGGTTCCTGATCGCATATACTCTGCTGAACGCTGTATTTTACACTGCCAACAACATTGCTTACTCTGCACTGACTGCTCTCGTCACGAAGAACAGTGCCGAACAGGTCGAGATGGGTTCTTGGCGTTTCATGTTCGCCTTTGCCACCAGCCTGCTCATCCAGTCCATCACGCTGGGGGCTGTTACGGCATTGGGCGGTGGTGCTGCCGGTTGGCGCACTGTTGCAATCATCTACGCCATCATCGGTCTGCTTGTCAACACCCTCTCCGTTCTCTCCGTGAAGGAACTGCCGGAAGGCGAATTGGTGGATACCACCGACAAAAAGGAAATCGAGCAGGACGAAAAGTACAATCTGGTTCAGGCTGCAAAGCTGCTTGCCGGTAACAAATATTATATGATGATTTGTGTCACCTACATTTTGCAGCAGATCTACGGTGCCATGATCAGCATGGGCACCTACTATGCAACCTACATCCTTGGCAACCAGAATCTGTTCGGTGTATTCTCTTGGGCAATCAACATTCCTCTGATCATCGCACTGGTGTTCACCCCGACCTTGGTTGCAAAGTGGAATGGAATGTATAAGCTGAATGTAATGAGCTATACTCTGGCAACGATTTCTCGTGCACTGGTTGCTGTAGCTGGTTACATGGGCAGCGGCAATGTGACCTTGATGCTGCTCTTTACTGCAATCGCAGCTCTTGGTCAGGGTCCTTGGCAGGGCGATATGAACGCTGTGATCGCAGCCTGCTCTGAGTACACTTGGCTGACGAAGCATAAGCGCGTGGATGGCACGATGTACTCCTGCACTTCTCTCGGTGTGAAGCTGGGCGGCGGCCTTGGCACCGCCATCACCGGCTGGCTGCTGGCAGCAAGCCATTTCGACAGCGCTCTGACCGTTCAGCCGGATTCCTGCATCAATATGCTGAAGATCATGTATCTGGTGATTCCGTTTGCTCTGGATGCCATCATCACCTTCATTCTCTCTCGTATGAAGGTCGAAGAAGCAAATGAAAAACTGCGTGCAGCAGTCTGATAAGAAGCCATTATCATTTCTCCTTCATCTGCTGTTCCCCGGAGGAATCCAGCGATTCCTCCGGGGAGGCTGGAGAAATATTATAAAATTATAAAAGGTAAATGAGGAAATACTATGGCTGCATTTGATTTTGCAAAAGTAAAAGACCCCACCTTTTTCAAGGAAAACGTGCTGAATGCTCATGCAAGTTTCCGTACTTACGCTTCCCGCGAAGAATATCGGACAGGCTCCTCTTCTTTGGCGCTGAAGCTGGACGGTATCTGGAAATTCGCCTACGCAAAGAACTACACCAGTGCCATCCCCGGCTTTGAAAAGACAGATTACGATTGCAGCGGCTGGGATGACATTCATGTTCCGGCACACATCCAGATGGAGGGCTACGACATTCCCCAGTACGCGAATGTTCAGTATCCGTGGGATGGCCGTGAAGAAGTACAGCCGGGCGAGATCCCGCAGCGGTTCAATCCGGTGGCAAGCTATGTAAAATACTTCGAGCTGCCGGAATCCATGCAGGGCAAGCCCGTCCACATCGAGTTCGAGGGTGTGGAAAGCGGCATGGCTCTTTGGCTGAACGGGTCTTATGTGGGTTACACCGAGGACAGCTTCTCCGCACACGCATTCGATCTGACTCCCTATCTCCAGCCGGGCGTGAACAAACTTGCTGTGCAGGTGTTCAAGTGGACTTCCTCCAGCTGGTGCGAAGATCAGGACTTCTTCCGCTTCTCCGGCATCTTCCGCAGCGTGTGGCTGTACGCCATCCCCACCGTGCATCTGGAAGATATATCCGTCAAAACGCTGTTTGCCGGGGATGATTTCTCTCATTCCACACTGGAAGTTGCACTGCAGGTGGAGGGCAAGGGCGCAGCCCGTCTGACCCTGCGCCGCAGTGAACTGGAAGTGTTCTCCGAAAAAATCGCACTGAACGGCGGTTCTGCTCTGTTCAGCCATGCGGTGGAGAACCCCCACCTGTGGAGTGCAGAGGACCCGGCTCTGTATGAACTGGAAATCGAGCTGCTGGACGATGCAGGCCATCTGGTAGAGGTGACCGGGCAGAAAGTCGGTTTCCGCAAGTTCGAGTTGAAGAACAATCGGATGCTGCTCAACGGCAAGCGCATCGTGTTCAAGGGTGCCAACCGTCATGAGTTCAGCTCCATTACGGGTCGTGCTGTGGGCGTACACACCCATGAGGAACTGCTTCGGGACATCATCACCATGAAGCAGAACAACATCAATGCCATCCGTACCAGCCATTACCAGAATCAGGATGCACTGTACGACCTGTGCGACGAGTATGGTCTGTATCTGATCGCAGAGAACAATCTGGAATCCCATGGTACATGGGACATCCATCAGGCTGGCATTCGCGGCATCGAGGGCGTTCTGCCCAATGATAAGCCGGAGTGGAAAGCCGTCTTGTTTGACCGCATGAATTCCACTTACCAGCGTGACAAAAACCATCCTGCTGTTCTGATCTGGTCTCTGGGCAACGAATCGTTTGGTGGTGAGACCCTGCTCCAGATGGCAGAGATGGTCCGCCGCTTTGATGACACCCGTCTGGTGCATTATGAAGGTGTGGTCAATGATCCCCGCTTCCTCGAAACCACCGATATCGAGAGCCATATGTATAGCACTGTGAAGGACATTAAAGAGTATCTGGCACAGGGCGATAAGCGGCCTTATATCGAGTGCGAATATTCTCATGCTATGGGCAACTCCAACGGTGCTTTGCACGAGTATACGGAACTTGCCGACCAGAAGGACTGCGGCTATCAGGGCGGCTTTATCTGGGATTACATCGACCAGTCCATCTGGAAAAAAGACCGCTACGGCAAGTGGTTCCAAGCCTACGGCGGCGACTTCGGTGAGCGTCCTACCGACTATAATTTCAGCGGAAACGGCATTGCCTACGGTGGTGACCGTGCTCCTTCTCCCAAGATGCAGGAGGTCAAGTTCTGCTATCAGAACATCGCCGTTTCCATCGACAACTCTGGATTTGAAGTCTGGAACAAGAACCTGTTCACCTCTACGGGTGCTTTCGACTGCGTTGCTCTGCTGCATCGTGATGGAAAGCTGTATCAGCAGCAGGAACTGACCAATATTGATGTTGCTCCCGAAGAGCGTTCCAGCTTCCCGCTGCCGTTTATGGTCCCTGCGCTCCCCGGTGAATATGCAGTGACCATCAGCTTCCGCTTGAAGGAGGACACCAGCTGGGCAAAGAAGGGTCACGAAGTCGCCTTTGGGCAGGGTGTGATCGCTGTGGTCCGTTCCATTCCCAGCAAGAAGGTCACGCCGTTTACCGTTACGCACGGTACACACAACATCGGTGTCCGGGGTGATAATTTCGATGTTTTGTTCTCCGATCTGAACGGCGGCCTGGCTTCCTACCGCTATGCCGGCAAGGAGATGATCCAGGAGATCCCCCGGCCCAACTTCTGGCGCGCTCCCACCGACAACGACTGCGGCAACAACATGGGCGGCGTTCGCGGTCAGTGGAAGCTGGCAAGCCTGTACGCTACCGCCAAGGGCATCGGCAAGGAGATCCCGTCTGTTCACGGCGGCACCATCCTCCAGAACCCCACCTGCGAGGTGGAAGCCGACAGCGTGGTCGTGACCTATCTCTATAACCTCCAGACCATCCCCGCAGCAGAGTGCAGCCTGCAGTACCGTGTGTTCGGTGATGGCCGCATTCAGACCACCCTGCACTATGACCCGGTGGAAGGACTTGCAGCAATGCCGGAGTTCGGCGTACTGTTCAAGATCGACGCTGACTACGACACGGTGGAGTGGTACGGAAACGGCCCTGCGGAGACCTACTGGGATCGTCAGCATGGTGCAAAGCTGGGCATTTACCAGAACAAGGTCGCAGACAACATGGCACAGTACCTTGTGCCGCAGGAGTGCGGTGCAAAGACCGCTGTGCGCTGGGCAAAGGTAGTGGACCGCAAGGGTCGCGGGCTGCTGTTTACCGCAGATGCCGCAAAGCCCATGTTCTTCTCTGCGCTGCCCTACACTCCCCATGAAATGGAGAGTGCCAAGCATCCCTACGAGCTGCCCCCGGTCCATTACACGGTCATCCGTGCTATGGGCGAGCAGATGGGCGTTGGCGGCGATGACAGCTGGGGTGCCAATGTCCACCCGGAGTATATTCCTGATGTGACCAAGCCTGTGGAGTTCACCTTTACGTTCCGTGGCATCTGATGATTGGCCGCAAATAAAGGAGCGTGCGTTTGAACAAAAAGAAAAAGTCCACAAACACCTCCCCTTACCCCGATGAAGTCATCGACCGTCTGGCACGAGCATTTTACCTGGCCATCCTTGCCTGCTGGAACAGCGAGGAAGGGCAAAGAGAATTTGCTGCGTGGCAGGCGGAACAGGCTCATCATACCCCCAGCAAAGAAAAACAGAGCGTTCCCGACGGGGAACGCTCTGTTATACATATCGCTATCGTATGTGGATTTTTGCAGGGTGCGTCCGGGTGGACGCACCCTGTTTTATCTTAACCTTGATAAGTGTATCATCATTCTTTATCGTTACTTTTGTTCACCTTTCTTTTCATTATGTTCTTCAATGTATTTGTTTATCTCAGCAATGTCCGTTTGGTGCTTTCCTCTATTTACACACTGATCGTTTTTTCTATATGTATCCATTATGATTTCGATATCTTCAACAGATAACTCCCCCAAATGCTTTTTAAACGAATCCACAAACGCATCAGCTTCGTCAAACCCGTAATACCGTGGAATTCTCGCGATCATCGTTTTCATGAATTGTGCTACATTAAAATCTGCACTACTCTGCAAAGTCTGATATAGTTGCTCTGTATATGCAGCTTTTTGAATATCCTGATTTTCCAAGAAAAATTGGTACACTGTTTTTTCTTCACGCGGATAAAAATATTTATATAAGCTTAGGCCAGTAGGATTTGTTAATGCACAGTTAGACATATAGTCAAACACTGGTATATTTAATCTTAACAAATCCATCAGAACTGAAAATTTTATTATTAAAGACCCCAATGCACTCCGTCTGGGTATACATTCCTTTAGGCTATCCACCATAATTCTAGAAAAAAGTTTTACTACATCATTCTCCGAAAATATTTGAGTATAGCCTTTCTCAATTGTATACTGCGTTATCGCATACGAAAAAGCATATAATCCAAATGCATTCTTCTTACACTCTTCATCATCTGAAACAAATAAAAGCCTAATAAATGTTTTGTATGATTTTAACATCGAGTCATAAGTCATACGCTCTAGATATTTATTCTTTATAGCTCTATATATTGCATCATCCAGACCATCAGTTGATATGTATGTAATTGTAGCTGCATATTTTTCTACATCCGTTTGAGCGAAAGAAAATAAATCTGTAATAAATGGTGCCCTCACCGAGAGAACATTATCAAACATTGAACATATCAACATTCTTACATGATAATCGTTCGGCTTATAAAGTGAATTATCGTTTACCTTTAAATGTGCACACTTATTGCGGCAATTCTTCAAATAATCAATATCTTCATCAAATTTATTGAAATAAAGTGTACAGTTTTCTTTGTAAAATTGGACTATTTCATTTTCGATTTTAGAATATTTTTCATCATCGGAAATCATTGAATTAATTTCTTTTACTTTTGTTCCAGCCTTTTTATTACCTTCATTTGCCATCGTTTGAAGTTTTATAAACAAGTCATAAATAACAAAAGAGTAGAGTGTAACTACAGCCGCCCGATAATTCTGGCCATAATACGATTGTAAGATTTCCTTAAAATAATCCCTTGCCTCTTCGTTTTCAAAAACATTTAAATCCTTTTCATCAAACAACATATTGCTCACCTCGCTTTTTCATTTCGTATATCCAAATTATACGAGCTCTATTGAACTACGTCAATATGTAAATTTTCGTCACATGGCAAACATTATATATTCCTCCGGGTCACCATTCAGAATCAAATCCGCATATCCCAGTGGGTCATTGTAGATAAGGTAGTCTAGTTCCGACCTCTGCGCCATGGTCACATCCAGTGCATCCTCGACCCCGGTGCAGTCGATGGAAATTTTTCTCCCGTCCCGGAGCAGCAGCTCCACGCAGCCGGTGTCCATGTTGAACTTGCAGACTCTTGCATCGTACTTCATGTTCATGTCCTCCTGAAATCATGTTGTGGCTTATGTCGGTCAATCTATGATTTCGGATTTCATCTTCCACGGACACCTGCATTGAACTTTCCGAAGAAAACAAATAATCCGAACCCATCTCCTATCGGAAACAAGTTCGGATTATTTTTGTTTGGTCCGAGTGGCGAGAATCGAACTCACGGCCTCTTGAACCCCATTCAAGCGCGCTACCAAAACTGCGCTACACCCGGATATCCGCAAGCGGTTATCGCTCACAGCTCAATTAGTATACTCTGTCTCTTATACACATCTCCGAGCCCACGAGACGTAGAGGAATCTCG
>ENA-UACX01000438-UACX01000438.1-human-gut-metagenome-genome-assembly--contig:-NODE-438-length-9650-cov-5.719125_pt1 | contig 9650 bp, 4 predicted proteins | sample MGYA00243885_ERZ654237 | MGnify/ENA primary metagenome ERZ654237 (study PRJEB26926, sample SAMN06165015) | human gut metagenome | biome: ENVO:00009003; feature: ENVO:2100002; material: ENVO:00002003... | reverse complement strand
CTCTACGTCTCGTGGGCTCGGAGATGTGTATAAGAGACAGCTTTTTTATTTCAACTCCTTATTCGCAAAAGATGAAATAAAATCCTGGCAAGGCATTCATGAAACACCCCTTTCCCGTCTAGAACAACAATTTGCAGAACCTCCTGTGGAATTTGCCAACCATGTAATATGGGGTTGGGAAGGGAAAATGGATAAAAAGACTATTTGCAATGACTTGGATTCTATCAAAAAGAAAGGATTCCGTGCCGTAATATTTGAAGCAGGTTACAAACTACCTTTCAAATATCTTTCCGAAGAATGGTTTAAAGCAATTCGCACCGGAGTAGTTGAAGCCAAAAAACGAGACATGAAAGTCTGGATTATTGATGAAGGAAAATATCCCAGCGGATTTGCAGGAGGAAAATTCTCACAGGAACGTCCCGATTTGAGAATGCAAGCTCTTGTGATAGGTGATACCATACAGATAAAACGGGGAGAAGTAATGACAAACCATAAAATAGCACCGGAAATCATCAGTGCGGTAGCCGTCAGTACATCCGGCGCTCCTAACAGAACTGTAGAAATTAATAATGGAAAAATAAGTTTCAACGCCGGGCTGGATGACTGGAAGATCCTATTAGTCAAAAGCGACTTTCGGACGGCTGTAACCCGAGCCGTTAATAATCCTAATGGCGGTAAAGATGCCACTAATTCTCTGTGTGATTATCTGAACCCTGTTGCCGTACAACAATTCATTGATTGGACACACAAACAGTATAAAAAATATCTTGGTAAAGAGCTGGGTACCACCGTACTTGGTTTCCGGGGAGATGAACCCGATTATGCACATTTACCTTGGACTCCTTCCATTGTCCAAACATTCAAAGATACAAAAGGGTACGATCCGACTCCCTATCTAGCCTCCTTTTTTACCGCTTCGCCTACCATACAGGAACAAAGAGTAAAAGCCGATTATTGGGATGTCTGGTCCAGCTTGTTTGCCACCCACTTTTTCAAATTACAAGCCGATTGGTGTGCAGCCAATGGAGTAGCCCATATTACCCATCTTAACAAAGAACATGAAATGCCCGCATGTGTAAAAGCTGAAGGAGACTATTTTCGAGCCTTAAGTAAAGTTCAAATACCCGGAGTAGATGCAATCTGGAACCAAATATGGCCCAGTACCCTTAATGATTTCCCCAAACTAGCCTCATCTGTAGCTCATGTTTATGGAAAACCTAGAGCATTCAGCGAAAGTTTTGCAGCTTACCACATCTCTCCTACCATTCCCCAAGCCAAATTTGTTGTAGATCATCAGATTGCCCGAGGGATTAACTTCTTTGAATTCATGTTCTGGCTGGCAGGATCCAAACATCGCAATTGGATGAGTGATCCTGGTATGAAAGGCCTGAATGAATATACAAATCGCACTACTTACCTGATGAGCCAAGGGAAGCCGGGAGCACGGATTGCCATGTATTACCCCACATCTACTATGTGGCTGGGTAACAATGAAGTTTATAAGGATATCGTCACTCTTACCCAACAGCTGTTAACTCATCAACGAGATTTTGACTACATAAACGATGATGCTTTTACGGAAGCACTGACCATAGGTCCCGGCTATCTGGAAAATAAAAGCAGCCAAAGATATGAAACATTGATTATCCCATCATCAGATGTTATTTCCGTATCTGCCTGGAAAGTAATAGAAACATTTTCCTCACGTGGAGGAAAAGTCCTGTTTTGGGGAAAGAAGCCCGCTTCTTTCATTGACAAAAATTTCACTGCTCCTGGTTCCCTATCAGATTTAACCAACAGCAGGATTGAGCCATCCACCAGATGGACAGCACATGTAAGCTCTTCCCTTCCGGAACCAGAAATGAAAATCATTTCACCTGACAATGATTCTATCCGCTACACACGCAGAGTAATGCCCGATGGCGACCTCTACTTCATATTCAATGAAGGGAATAAAGCTACAGAATTTACAGCAGACTTTGATAAAGTAGGAGTTGTAAAAGAATGGAATGCAACAGATGGCACACTCCAACCGATAAATGCAACAATTGTCAATAATCGCACCCGTCTGACCATTAAACTGGAAGCATGGGAAAGCAAGCTCATATCTATCGGAAAAAATAACAGAGAATATAACATTAAAGAATATGGCGTAAAAGGAAATGGCTATTCGGAAACAGCCACTTTACAACGTATCATTAATGAAGCAGCTCACAATGGAGGCGGAACGATAGTTATTCCTGCCGGGGAGTATCTAAGCGGCGCTCTATTCTTCCCACGTGGTGTAGATTTACGTATAGAAAAAAACGCCAAACTAATCAGCACTGTCGACCCCAATGAATTTCCTGTCATCCCTACCCGTTTTGAAGGCATAGAAAAAAGGTGGCGATGTGCTTTCTTGAATTTCGACCATTCAGACGGAGTTAAAGTTTATGGTGAAGGAGTTATTGATGGTAAAGGAGTAGAATGGAAAAAAATTCCATTCGGAAACTCCGGACGCCCCAGACTGGTATGTTTCACAGATTGCCCGGGAGGTAAGATTTCCGGTTTAAAAATGATAAATCAGGCCTCATGGTGTCTTCATGTACTTTACACAAACGGATTCACTATAGATGGAATCGATATCCGTGCATTGGAATATATACCCAGTTCCGATGGCATAGATATCGATTCGTCCAATGATATACTGATTACTTCCACCCGCATTGAGGCACATGATGATTGTATCTCCATCAAATCCGGACGAGACGAGGACGGACGCAGAGTAGGACGTCCCAGTGAAAACATTCTGATAGAGAACTGTCATTTCGCATACGGTCATGGTGGAGTGGCTATGGGCAGTGAAATATCAGGCGACATACGCAATGTGACCATACGTTCCTGCCTGATGGATAACGAAAACTGGAGTCCCTTACGTTTTAAAAGCCAGCCCAGCCGTGGCGGAACTGTGGAAAATATCACTTTTGAAGATATTATCATCAAAGGAGCACGCAGTATCTTTGATATCAATATGGAATGGCGTATGGTTCCTCCGCTTCTACCTGCACATTATCCACTGACCTGTTTGCGCAATATCCATTTCAAGAATATAAATGGAGAAGCACAATCAGCAGGAACCATGTATGGTTTTAAAGAGGCTCCATTCGGAAATGATACATTCTTTTTTGAGAATTGCCATATCAAAGCTCAAAAAGGATTAAGTATCTCAAATGTGGCCAATGTTAATTTTAAAGGTTTGGAACTAGAGATAAAAGAAGGGGAAAAGATTTATGAACGATCTGCAAATAAAGACAAATAGCCCAATAAGAACACTGATAAATAAAAAACACACTCGAAATGCGTACACATGCATAATATTCAAGGAAGATGTACACATTTCCATTGTAGAAAATCCCAGACCATCCTATTTTTGCGCTACCATTAAAACACTAAAACAACATGATGAAGAAAAAATTAATACTATCATTCTTTTTTGTCGCATTAGGTTTTGGAGTTGTAAAAGCACAAGACTTGCCGGACAAAAAAGAAACGTTGAAGACTGTTATAAAAGTCAATAATTACTTCATGAAGAAGTATGCCGATTATCGTACTCCTTCTTTTGTAAAAAATGTAACGCGTCCTAGTAATATCTGGACACGCGGAGTATATTATGAAGGATTAATGGCTCTTTACTCCGTTTATCCACGCGATGAATATTATAAATATGCTGTCGATTGGTCAAATTACCACGAATGGGGATTTCGCAACGGTACCACCACTCGCAATGCTGATGATTACTGTGCCAGCCAGACTTACATTGATTTATATAACATTTGTCCCGATCCGGAAAGAATCCGTAAGGTCAAAGCTAATATAGATATGCTGGTTAACACTCCTCAAGTAAATGATTGGTGGTGGATTGACGCCATCCAGATGGGAATGCCTGTATTTGCCAAACTTGGAAAATTGACCGGAGAACAAAAATATTTCGACAAGATGTGGGATATGTATGAATATACCCGTAACAAACATGGCGAGAATGGCATGTACAACCAAAAAGAAGGTCTGTGGTGGAGGGACCAAGACTTTGATCCCCCCTACAAAGAACCTAACGGTAAGAATTGCTATTGGAGTCGTGGCAATGGATGGGTATATGCAGCACTGGTACGTGTACTGGATGAAATTCCTACTAATGAAAAACATCGTGCCGACTATATCAATGATTTCCTGACCATGAGTAAAGCTATCAAAAATTGCCAACGCACAGATGGTTTTTGGAATGTAAGTATGCATGACGAATCAAACTTCGGAGGTAAAGAAACCAGTGGCACCGCTTTATTTGTATATGGCATGGCATGGGGGGTACGTAACGGACTGTTGGACAGAAAAGAATACCTGCCAGTCTTGTTGGAAGCATGGAATGCTATGGTGAAAGATGCCGTTCACCCTAACGGCTTCCTAGGACTTGTACAAGGAACCGGAAAAGAACCGAAAGACAGTCAACCTGTCACATACGACAAAGTACCCGATTTTGAAGATTTTGGAGTAGGATGTTTCCTGCTTGCCGGAAGTGAAGTTTACAAATTAAATTAATAATATGATTGGTTAGTGAATCGATTTTTCATAGACTATGATTTAAAGGTTAGATTTAGGTTAAGTAAAAAGGAGCGACTGTGAAGCCGCTCCTTTTTGTTCTATCAATCATACGTTTTCAATCAGTAATAGAAAATACCAATACTCCTGCTGTAGGAATTACCGGCTCTCCTATCAACACTTTGGCTCCCGAGGGAAGTACGAATTTATAAGGTTTATCTGTATAATTCAATACAATCCCCATACCATTGCGGTACTCTAAAGTAACACCATATGGTAAATCCATCACAGGAATATTCAATTGCGCATATAGTTTCTTCAAAATATCTTTCTCCAATAATCCGTCCGTACTATCCACTCCCACGTAAGTAACAGTACCTTTTCCCAACTTATGAGTAGTGACTGCCGGTTTTCCTTCATAAAATTCCTGTGTATAAGTAGCCCATACTTGTGAATCCTTACCCGGTTTCAATATCTCCCCCCAAGTATTCCATGTATATTCTTTTCCATCCATCCGTAATTTGCCAGGTTCTTCAGGAAGTAATAAATCATAAAACTCCATTTCATTACCGGTCAGTTCATTAATCATGGAACCAAAAGGAGCTTCGGGTAAACGTCCATGGCGATCTTTTTGGGCTGTACGGCAAGTTAAGACCAAATTACCACCCTTCTTTACATAATCAGTCCATCTATCTACCAATGCCTTGTCAGCCAATTGATAAGCCGGAGCTATGACCACAGGATAAGAGGAAAACTCCTTGCTTTCATTGATAAAATCTACAGGCGCACCAAAAGATTTCAACGTGCGATAATATTTCTCAATATGCCCCAATGTATTCCATGTACGATTTTGCTTCTGGCGCTCAATGCTCCATGAATTTTCATGATTAAAAAGAATGGCAGTACGACGCGCCAAATAATCGGCCGGTTTCACCTCACGAGCAGCAACCTGTCCCCGCAGCTGTCTGATTTCTTTCATGAACTGCTCATATTCACGTCCACCGGGAGTTACCGTTGTTCCGTCTGTACCTACAATGCCATAGTGATATTGTTCCGTGCCATACAGAGGCTGGCGATAACGATAAGTACAGATAAAGTCGCCTCCACCGGCAAATACGCTCCACATCCATAAACGGACAGCTCCGGGCAGCGGTTGAGGATTGATACTCCCCCAATTCACCTGTCCTGGCTGAAGTTCCATTACTCCATAAGTACCTTGTATGGGTCTGAAAAAGTCATTGGCAAAAGCAATACGCAACGGATTTCCTACTCGATATCCGCGGCGACCAATACCTTCATTGTCTCCATACACCATATAGCGAGTATAACTTTGAAAATCAAGTGCAGGGCTGCCACCTATATGTCCTTCCTCATAATTAGGAATATAGTTAGTAGTCACCCATTGGTTCTTTGCATATTTTTTTATCAACAAACATTGTTCATTCAAAAAGTCGTTTGTCTGACTGGCAGCGAAACGGCGGTAATCCAAAATCTGATGATGATTCATAAACATCTGGGCAGTTTTAGGAAGAGTTATTTCATCAAAAGAAGAATAAACCTCACTCCAAAAAGCCGTTCCCCAGGCATCATTCAATGCTTTAATGTCATGATGATATTTTTCACGCAAAAAATCCCGGAAAGCCAGTTCGGCTTTCGGATTATAATCAAATTGTACGGCCGGCTCATTATCGAGCTGCCAGCCGATTATTCTGGAATCATTTCCATAATGCTGAGCTAACTTCTCTATCATTTTATAAGCCAATTCTCTATAAACGGGAGAAGCAAAAGAAGCATGTTGACGTGCTCCGTGATCAAGCACGGTACCATTTTCATTTTTAATCAAAATTTCAGGGTATTTACGGCTCATCCATACCGGTGGAGTTGCCGTAGAAGTACACATAATGACTTTCAAATCATATTTGGCAGCCAAAGCCACCGCTTTATCCAACCAGGAAAAATCATATTTTCCCTCTTCCGGTTCCAATTGCGCCCAAGCAAATTCCGCGAAATGGGTGAATTCAAAACCCAAATCGTGCATCTGTTTAAAATCTCTCTCCCATTGACTCTCATCCCAATGCTCAGGATAATAATAAGCACCGGTCAAGGTCAAATCCTTGTCTTTAAACCAAGGCTGTTGTGCAAAAAGTCCTCCGGCCAAAGAACAAGCCAAAAGAACGGTCACAAATCGTTTTTTCATGATAAAATAGTAATTTAATAGATTTTCCATTCCCATAATCCGGCTGCACCTTTATCTATGTGCAAACGCAAATAACGTACTTTATCTCCCACCGTTGCCACATGAGGTGAACATGCCTTCACCTCTTTTACTTCGGCACAAGGTTGCCAATTAGTGCCATCATTGGATTTTTCGAGATGCCAGGCATGACCTTCAGCAGGGTGTACAAAGGCAAATTGACACTCCGTTACTTGCATGGCTTCACCCAAATCCACCATCAGCCAAGGATGATCATCATTTGTTTCTGCCATCCAGCGTGTTCCATTAGACTGGTCGCCTGCATTTCCAGGGTGATATATATGTGTGCGTTCCACCTTGACAAGCGAAGTTTTATCAGCCAAAGGACAATTAGGCTGAGTTTCTATTTCAACCTTAGAAGTACGGGGAGAACGTACGCTGGATGCACTGAAAGAAGCTTTCAGCGCCTTATTTTCGCGCTGTTCCTGGCTGACAGCCAAGTAACCAACTCCCTTTTCATCAGGAACAAGTGTCTTTATAGTGCCATCCTCATTAAATTCCATCCGATTAGCATATACTTGGCGGGTAGTTCCTCCGTCACCGTACTCCAAATATACGAAAATATAATCGTCTGTTTCTTCATTATAAAATACATTTCCATGTCCCGGCCCCCAAACATTATTGGCAATGGATGAAAAAAGAAAAATATCATTGCCTTCGGGCTTTTCAAAGCCCGACAAAGGGGACTGCCGGCTCATCATGTAAGCATTTACATAATTCTGATTCCCTCTCAAAGTATAAATGTAATAATAAATACCTTTACGTTTAAACATAACCGGCCCTTCCGAATACCCTTGACGAGCTGTACTCATCACAATAGTATCACCGGTTAAATGCTGCCAATCGTCAGTCATACGGGCAGCCATCCGGCGGCGCCAGAATAAATAAGCAGTTCCATCATCATCCACAAAAGGTTCCCCATCTATATCCGGAGCAATACAAGATTGATCAAACCCATCCAAAGAATGAGAAGATATAGAATTACGTCCAGCAAAAAGGAAAGGACCTTCGGGACGGTCGGACTTCAGCACATAGGTACGTGCATTCTCATCCGGTTTTACAAAAGTGGTATAAAGATAATATTCACCATTCTTCTCCACTACTCTACCGGGTGCCCAATAACGAAAATATCCCGTCTTTTTCTCTCCTTTAGCATTGACATATTCATGTCCTTTATGCCAATCGAATCCCACAATATGTGACCCGTCAAAACTCCAGTTTACAAAATCTTTAGATTTCCATACCACAGGAGTACCTGCTTGTGACAACCCTTTATCAATATCAGTAGTACCATAAAGATAATAAGTATCACCAAATTTGGATAAAGAAGGATCAGCAATATTATCCGGAACAAGAGGATTAAAGTTATGGATACGAAGCAATTTATCAAGTACAGCCTTCTCTACGGTAAAAGCGGTTCCGTGACGGATTCCTTTTGGAAAAGATACACGATCAGACACATCTTCCCACGTCTTTCCATGATCACGACTGCAAACTGCTCCATATTGATGATTACGGTATTTATCAAAATAGACATAAAGAACATCATCTACAAAAAGTGGCGCAGGTCCCTCGCACCAATAATCTCCTGTAATAGAAGGAGAAACAGTAGTAGGAAATCCATCCTCTATTCGTGTTGTCCGTGTTATTCTCAAATTCTTCTCTGCCGGCAACGAGTTTTCATTCTTCACCACCATAATCAAGTCTTTCATCACCGGATCGCGTACAATAGCTGCATCAATCACACTAAAATCAGGATTAAAGAACAGTTTGGTTTCAGAAAATGTATTAAAATCCTTCGTCGTAACATAGTAAATACGATGGTTCAACCCTTTCTCACTCTCAATGACCGGCACTTCCTTGTGACGTCTGGGAATGGTCGTTGCCCAAAAAATATAATAAGTTTGCGAAGGTTCATCATAAAACAATTCAGGTGCCCAGCAATTATGTGCAGCAGGCTCATGCATCATTACCGGAATAGAACGCTGCTCACTCCAATGGATTAAATCGGGAGAAGAAGCGTAACCTATAATCCGGTCTGTCCAACTGGAAGTCCACACCATGTGAAAGGTTCCGTCCGGCGCCTGACAAATACTAGGGTCACGCATCAGACGGTTCTTCCCGACCGTGGGTATCAAGAATGATTTTCCATGATTCAGGGGAGTCCATGTCAGCCCATCCAAACTATAAGCCAAATGAAGACCGTCCCGACTGTCATTAATGAAATAAGAGAACAAATAAGCCGTATCACCGGCAAATAATCCGGAAACTGCCCCTAACAAGCAGAGCAAACTGAATAATCGTTTTTTCATGTATACAATGATTTAATTGTGAGCATACAAAGATAAAAAGAGATTTGGACTTTTTTCTGCACATACAAGGCATATCCATGTAAAATCGTACAAATATATCGCACATTACCCTTATTTTATACGAATTTCCATCTATATGTACTTCTTTCTATTTACATGCAAATGAAAAGACCTTAATTTAGCAACATCAAATTCAAAGTAAAAAGATACTATGAAAAAAACGTTATTGACAATCTGCCTAACATGGATGTGCTTCTCGTTAAGTGCACAAAAAATTATTGACTTATCCGGAAAATGGTCATTCAGTATAGACCGTCAGGATAATGGAGAAAAAGAAAAATGGTTCAGCCACACATTGAATGACTGCATCAACCTGCCCGGCTCCATGCCCGAGAAACTGAAAGGTGATGAGGTCACCGCAAAGACCCAATGGACAGGCAGTCTCTATGACAGTTCTTACTATTATAATCCTGTCTCTTATACACATCTCCGAGCCCACGAGACGTAGAGGA
>ENA-UACX01000407-UACX01000407.1-human-gut-metagenome-genome-assembly--contig:-NODE-407-length-9862-cov-6.072703_pt1 | contig 9862 bp, 8 predicted proteins | sample MGYA00243885_ERZ654237 | MGnify/ENA primary metagenome ERZ654237 (study PRJEB26926, sample SAMN06165015) | human gut metagenome | biome: ENVO:00009003; feature: ENVO:2100002; material: ENVO:00002003... | reverse complement strand
TCATAGTCGTATAATATTTAGTTAACAAATTGCGTAATGTGGATACACAAAATTAGAAATAATTTTCATATATCCACGTTTTTAAATAACTTTTTTACAGTTAAATACAAAAAAAATCCTGCCCTATGTTATAGGGCAGGATTTTTTGAATTATTATTTCCAACAATTAGAATTCAGCATTACGCGGAGTACGTGGGAAAGGTATCACATCACGAATATTGGTCATACCGGTAACAAACAGCAACAGCCGCTCAAAACCAAGTCCAAAACCAGAATGAGGACATGAACCAAACTTACGGGTATCCAGATACCACCACATATCCTTCATCGGAATTTCCAATTCCTGGATACGGGTCATCAGTTTGTCATAATCAGCCTCACGTTCAGAACCACCTATTATCTCGCCAATCTTCGGAAATAAGACATCCATTGCACGGACAGTCTTGCCATCCTCATTCTGCTTCATATAGAATGCCTTGATTTCTTTCGGATAATCTGTCAGGATTACAGGACGTTTAAAGTGCTCTTCCACCAAATAACGTTCGTGTTCAGAGGCTAAGTCTACTCCCCAATATACCGGGAATTCAAATTTATGACCTTTTGCTACAGCTTCCTCCAGTATCTTGATACCTTCCGTATAAGGCAGACGGACAAATTCCTCCTTCAGCACGCCCTGCAAACGTTCTATCAATCCCTTATCGAACATGTCGTTCAAAAACTTCACATCATCATAGCAGTTGTCAAGCGCCCACTGTACACAATATTTAATAAAGTCTTCGGCCAAATCCATATTATCAGTAATATCATTGAACGCAACCTCAGGTTCAATCATCCAAAACTCAGCCAAGTGACGCGGCGTATTAGAATTCTCCGCACGGAATGTAGGACCAAATGTATAAATAGCCCCCAAAGCAGTAGCAGCCAATTCACCTTCCAACTGTCCAGATACCGTCAAACTGGCTTGTTTGCCAAAGAAATCATCATCATAAATAATCGCTCCGTTTTCATCCTTCTTCAAATCATAAAGGTTCTTGGTAGTAACTTGGAACATCTGTCCCGCACCTTCACAATCAGACGCTGTGATAATAGGTGTATGAAAATAGAAAAAACCACGTTCATGGAAAAACTTATGGATAGCGATAGCCATGTTGTGGCGGATGCGGAATACAGCTCCAAATGTATTGGTACGGGGACGCAAGTGAGCGATCTCACGAAGAAACTCCATCGTATGACCTTTCTTCTGTAACGGATAAGTGTTATCACAAGTACCTAATACTTCGATTCCACGCGCTTGAACTTCGGCTGCCTGACCAGAGCCAATGGATTCGGTCAACTCACCGTTCACACTGATACATGCACCGGTGGTGATCTGCTTCAACATTTCTTCGTCAAAGTTTGCCAAATCAACAACAATCTGCACATTATTTATTGTAGAACCGTCATTCAGGGCGATAAAATTTACCTGTTTGCTACCGCGGCGGGTACGAACCCAACCTTTTACATTGACCATCGCACCAAAATCACGGCACTTCAGCAGGTCAACAATCTTTGTTCTACTAATTTTTTCCATTGTTTTGTCTCTTTATTGTTTATTATTCAAATGAGCCCATGCGGAGCATGTTCACTTCTTGTTCAGTCAGGTAACGCCAATCACCGCGGCGCAAACCTTTTTTAGTCAGACCAGCAAAATAAACGCGGTCCAGCTTGATCACCTTATATCCCAAGGATTCAAAAATACGACGCACAATACGGTTCTTTCCGGAATGGATTTCAATACCGACTTGTGATTTATCTGTTTCCGATGCATAGCTGATGGCATCTGCATGAATCTCTCCATCATCCAATGTCACACCTGCTGCAATTTGGTCAAGATCTGCCTTGGTTACATTCTTATCACAATATACATGATAAATCTTCTTCTTCAAATACTTAGGATGAGTCAGCTTGGAAGCCAAATCACCATCGTTAGTTAACAATAACACACCGGTAGTATTACGATCTAAACGCCCAACAGGATAAATACGCTCCTTACAAGCACCTTTCACAAAATCCATTACAGTCTTACGTTCCTGAGGATCATCAGAAGTAGTCACACAATCCTTCGGTTTATTCAACAAAATATAAGTTTTGCGTTCAATACTTACCGGTTCGTCATGGAACTTCACTTCGTCAGTACGCTTGATTTTAGTACCTAATTCGGTTACCACTTCACCATTTACACTGACTACACCTGCTGTAATAAACTCATCAGCCTCACGACGGGAACATATACCTGCATTAGCCAAGAATTTGTTCAGACGAATCGGCTCATTTGGATCGGTCAATATATCTTTATATTCAATCTGTTTCTTCAGACTATACTTTGCATTCGGGTTATAATCAGCCGTACGGGGACGATAGGGACGATTGTATCCACCACCTTGATTATAACCACCGGTACGAGGACGATAAGGACGGTCGCCGCCTTGATTATAACCGCCGGTACGAGGACGATAAGGACGGTCACCGCCTTGATTATAACCGCCGGTACGAGGACGCGGAGTGTAAGAACGCTGTTCACCCCCTTCACCGCTGTTAAAACGGGGACGCGGAGTATAAGGACGCTGCTCACCCCCTTCGCGATTATAGTTTGTGCGGGGACGATATTGACGCTCACCACCTTCCTCACTATTATTAAAACGAGGGCGCGGAGTATACGGACGCTGCTCGCCACCTTCACGATTATAATTTGTACGAGGACGGTATGAACGTTGGTCTCCTCCATCCTCACTGTTAGGATTAAAGCGGGGACGTTGCGGACGGTCTCCGTTATTGTTATAGCGATTATAGGAAGGACGGTCACCGTTGTTATAAGAAGAACGGTAGGGACGGTCTCCACCTTCGCGATTATAGCTGTTCGTACGAGGACGATAAGGACGCTGTTCGCCGTCGTTGTTGTATCTGTTGTAATTACTGTCTCTGTTATAAGACTTATAACCACCATCACGGCTTACATTCTGGTTTTCTTCGTTTACAGAACCTTCTTGTCTGTTTTCATTTTCTGTACTCATGATTTCTCTTTAATTAAATTAATGTATAACGCCCTCTCGGGCTTTTTGGATTAAAATCTAACTAACTATTTTTTAAATACCTGTATAATTATGCGGTGTAATTACCCGCAGTTCCTTTTTAATGTCTTCGCTTACATTTAGTGTTTCTATAAATTCTTTAATAGACTCTTCTGTGATAGCCTGGTTTGTACGGGTCAAAGCTTTCAATGCCTCATACGGATGAGGATAGGCTTCGCGGCGCAGAATTGTCTGGATAGCTTCCGCCACCACACTCCAACAATTATCCAAGTCGGCATAGATTGCTTTCTCATTCAGCAACAGTTTGCGCAGACCTTTCAACGAACTTTGGATAGCAATCACAATGTGACCGAAAGGTACACCGACGTTACGCAACACAGTAGAGTCTGTCAAGTCACGTTGCAAGCGGGAAACAGGCAACTTAGAAGAAAGGTGTTCCAAAATAGCATTTGCCATACCTAGATTACCTTCAGCATTTTCGAAATCAATAGGATTCACCTTATGCGGCATGGCACTGGAACCTACTTCACCCGCTTTAATCTTCTGCTTGAAATATTCCATAGAGATGTACTGCCAGAAGTCGCGGTTCATGTCAATCATAATGGTATTGATGCGTTTCATCGCATCAAAAATGGCTCCCAGATTATCATAATTAGAGATCTGAGTAGTATATTCCTCACGTTCCAATCCCAGCTTTCCTGCTACAAACTTATTACCGAATTCTTTCCAGTCATATTCGGGATAAGCTACATGATGCGCATTGTAGTTACCCGTCGCACCACCGAATTTAGCCGTGACAGGACAAGCTTTCAATACAGCCAGCTGACGATTCAGACGATAAACGAAAACCATGATTTCTTTACCCAAGCGAGTCGGAGAAGCAGGCTGTCCATGTGTTTTTGCCAACATAGGGATATTTGCCCATTCTTCAGCGTATGTAGTCAACTGGGCAATCAGCTCTTCAATTTGCGGATAGTATACTTGTTCCAATGCCTCCTTTATAGACAAAGGTACAGAGGTATTGTTTATGTCCTGTGATGTCAATCCGAAATGAATAAATTCTTTGCATTCCTCCATTCCGCCCAACTTATCGAATTCTTCTTTGATGAAATATTCTACAGCCTTTACATCGTGGTTTGTTACACTTTCTATCTCTTTAATACGCTGTGCGTCAGCCTCTGAAAAGTTCTTATAAATAGCGCGCAATGCATCAAAACGTGCATGATCAAAGTCTTTCAGCTGTGGCAACGGTAGTTCACACAGAGTGATAAAGTATTCAATTTCTACCTGCACACGGTACTTGATGAGTGCAAATTCAGAAAAATAAGAGGCCAAAGCTCCCGCTTTTCCTCTGTATCGACCGTCAATAGGTGATATTGCCGTGAGTAAATCGAGCTCCATATTATATTCTTTGATAATTATCAGACTGCAAAATTAATTCTTTTTCTTGAGTTTAACGGTCTGAAGATGCATAAAGTTTGCGAAAATGAAGATTTATTTCACAAATCCCTTTTTAGTCCATTTCAGACTATTCCAACGCTGTACAAAGATAATACCACGAAGATTTTCATCCAGCACAAATGCACACCACATACCTACCAGTCCCCATCCCCAATGAATACCGAACAAGAAACCACAACCTACGGCAACGCTCCACTGAACAACAAATCCTACATAAAACGGATAATTCACATCACCCGTTGCACGTAAAGCATTCGTCGCATAAATATTAATAGCCCGGCCCACTTCCAAAATCACATCAATAAACAGGATAATAGTACCCAAACGGATAATTTCCGGATTATCCGTCAGCCAGCTAAACAAAGTATGCCCCATCAAAGCCCAGATACAGGATAAAACTAAAGAAACCAAAATAGAAATACGCATCACATATTTGCCCAACAGATAAGCTGCATGAAGTTTCCTCTCACCTACCAAATGACCAATACAGATGGCTCCGCCTTGTGCCATGGCAATAGCAAACAAATAAACGAACATCACTATATTCACCACATAGGTACGAGTAGCCAGCGCTTCATTCCCCAACATATTAATAAAATAGGTCAATACTACCTGAGAGAAACTGTAGGACATATTTTCTCCGGCCGAAGGGACTCCGATTTTCAACAGGTTTTTCAGCTCGACAAACGGGAAGGGGCGAAAATAGGATAACGGAAATCTGGGAATATGTTTACGGAAAAGAATCACAAAAAGTATCACCATAGATACCCCTCGGGCAAATGCAGTAGAAATAGCAGCACCTTCCACTCCCAAAGCCGGCATACCGAACTTACCAAAAATCAGCGAATAGTTACCAATGATATTCAGAATATTTACAACTACCGTTACCATCATGGGATAAACTGCTTTATTGGCACTGCGCAAAGAGGCAGAAATAGTCAGAGATATGGCTTGAAAAAAAGCGAATGCCCCTACTATCTCCATGTAACTCACTCCATATTCCATCAGTTCGGAACGAAGCCCCATCATGGACAACAGGAAAGTGGCTCCATAGTGTAAAATGGCACTAACGAATAAACCGAACGCCAGATTGAGTATCAATGATACTCCCACCACCTGCACCATATTCTTGTGCATTCTTGCTCCCAAATATTGCGAACAGAGTACGGAAGTTCCTATATTGATCACCTCAAATATCAGGAAAGCAAACATAATGAGCTGGTTGACCACCCCTACAGCAGCCACACTATTGTCTGAATACTGACTCAGCATCACGGTATCCACTGCACCCAGCATCATAATCAGTAATGTTTCAATGAAAATAGGAACCGCCAGTCTGGCTAGGTTCTTTCGTATGCTCCTCGGTTCTTGAATTACGTCCACTTATCATCTTTGATTTTCGGGGTGCAAAGGTACGGACTTTTCACGATGCAACGGTTTGATTTATATCAAGAAATATGAACTTAAGATTTTTACCAGAAGATAAACAGGAATCTGATCTTTTCTTTTTATCTTTAGAACCAAATCTTAAATCAATAGAACAACATGAAAAAAGGAATCCTTCTGTTATCTGCAATTCTAGCATTGGGCTCTCTGTCCTCATCCGCCCAAAAAAGAACAGCCACCATGACTGATGAAGAAATGTACCTTGATGCCATGCATCATAACATCACTACCGAAAAGATTTTCGGTTATGTAAAGCAACTTTCAGACCCAGCCTTGGAGGGACGACTCGCAGGTTCGCCCGGAATGGCTAAAGCTGTAGATATCGTAAAAGGATATTTTAAAGAGTGGGAACTGATACCCGGTGGTGAGAATGGTTCCTACATACAGCTATTCCCCCACCCTTGTGTGGAAATACAACCGGGAAGCACTATGGATATCCTATTTCCTGTCACCCAAGGCAAGAAAAAAACTGTATGGATCTCTAAGACATATCCTTGGGCAGATGGTTGGTTTGCCGGAGGAATGACCAGTGACGGGGAAGTGACAGCCGATGTGGTATACGCCGGATTTGGCGTTACAGCACCCGAATTAGCATATGATGATTACAAAGATATAGATGTAAAAGGCAAGATTGTGCTGGTGGAGGGAGAAACACCCAATATAAGCCGTAACCCCGATTCACTGACCATGTGGTACAAACATACTTTGCACCAAACCAAGCTGAACAATGCCGTAACCCATGGTGCGGCAGGCTTGTTATACAAATGGGTTCCCGGTCCAAATGCCCCCTATAATCCAGGATTTGTCTATTGTCATGTTACAGACACTGTGGTTAATGATATTTTCAGGGGAACAGGCAAGACTTATAAAGAGACTATCCGGCAGATTTATAAGACTCAGAAGCCTGCCTCTTTCCATACCGGAAAGAGAGCCCACATCAAAATGAATGCTACCTATAATCCCAATGCTACTGGAAAAAATATTTTGGGTATGATCAAAGGCAGTGACCCTATACTGTGCAATGAATATGTAATCATTTCCGCCCATCTGGACCACTTGGGAATGATTCCTTTCCTTATTGAAGGAGCGAATGACAACAATTCTTCCTCCGCCGCCATGCTGGGAGTAGCCGAAGCACTGGCAAAATCAAAGATAAAACCCAAACGCAGCATCATTTTCATGAGTGTGGACGGCGAGGAAGCCGGACTCACCGGTAGCACTTATTATACTAATCATCCTCTTGTACCAAAGGATAAAGTAATAGCAATCCTGAATCTGGAGCAGGTGGGTGTAGGCCAGATGTTAGGGGCGAACTACCACTATAAATACCCCGAATTGGCCAAACTGTCCCAAAAAGCCAATGCTATGTATGTGCATCGACGTCTGTTCACTAATGAAACTCATTTCCTGACTCGTCCTCGTACAGATGGTGCTGTTTTTATGAAAGCCGGTTATCCATGCATTGATTTATGGGCATTAGGAAGTGGCTATTACCATCATCCTAAAGATAATATCCGATCCATCAACCCCGATATCCTTCGAGCTGCAACCGAATGGTTATACTGGACTACTATTTTTATAGCAAACAAGTGAACAAATACAAGAAATCCCGACGAGCGCCACTCTGCCGGGATTTCTTTATTCAACCGATGCCATGTCTGCATTGTTCCATATATGTGTTGTGTTATTGTTGGGTCAGATATTCCTTGTACATCTTCTCTATTTCCTTTATGGGAATATCCAATGCACTCACTTGTCTGAAAAACTCCGGCAATTCTTCATGCAGAAATATATCTTTACGCAAAGTGATAATCCGGTCTTTAGCCCCTGCCGATACAAAATAACCGATACCGCGTTTATTATAAATAATCTCTTGTCCTTGAAGGTAATCATACGTACGGACCACTGTATTTGCATTCACCTCCACCGTGGCGGCGTATTCTCTGACAGACGGAATACGCCCTTCCTCGGCATATTGTCCTTGCAGGATTTCATCATTTATCCGGTCGGCTATCTGCAAGTAAATGGATTTACTTTCTTTAAATTTCATAGCAAACGGAATTTAGGTTTAACAACTTGCGAACGGGTAAAAAGCTGGTAACTCAGCCACCAGTTAAACATAGTGAATGCACTGAAAAACGCTACTCCTAACGAAAGTAACTTGTTTAATGTCATCCACTGGAAATTAGTTTCCAGCCACTCAGAAAAACTGCGCATATTGTCATCTCCTATCCATGAAAGAATGTGCACCGATAAAACAGAAAACAGAATAGAAATAAGCATCAAAGCACCCAATGTCTTGAAAAAAGGTTTCTTATACCAATAATTTCCCCCTAGAATATACAATGAATGTGACCATAACAGGAAAGCCCATCCGCACAATTCACCCAACCAATTCTGGTACGGCATATTCATAGCATAGCCTGATCCCCTATATATCTGCTCACCATCTACCGAAGCCATAGAAAGAAGGTTATACAAAACAGATTGATGGAATGTTTCAGGCACATTAAATAAAGGAAGTAACAGATAACGGGTAATTTCCGCCAATGACGCCGCAACAAAGACAGCCGCAGCCAATCCTACCGTAACAATCAAGAATCGTGCTACAAATTTCTCTATCATAGTTGCCGGAAGCATCAAAAAAGCGATACGTTTTTCTTTTGTAATCATATTTTCCATAATGTTAGCAGCATAGACAATGCCAAAAATACCGATGATAAAAGCAAAGGTTCCCATTATATTAGAACAATAATGCTGAAAAGCCATTTGAGAATCACTATACGTCACCTGTTTCGACATTGTGAGCACCATTACCAATGCAAATGCAGCATAAATTCCGATCAGACGATAAAGATTTGTTTTCCAATTTTCCATAATCTCGCGTTTCATTACCATTGCAATACGCGAAAAGCTAAAGAATTTATTCGTATCCATAGTGTGTTTGTATTACTTGTTAAACAGAAATTGCATTTTTTCTCTCTCTGTCAGCATAGCGTTAAATAATACTTCCAGGTTCAGATTCGTTTCCTCATTATACGTATTCGGAAAAATTACGCTGTTTCCCTGGACGGACGGCTGAACATACAATGCTGTATCCGTCGATTCATTCATTCCTTGCTCTACAAAATAAAGTTTCTCACAGATCGTCTTTACCGATTCATTCAATAATACGCGGGTTCCATCAATAATAACCACATGATCCAGCAGGCTGTCAATATCTCTCACCTGGTGCGTAGAGATGATGACTGCTTTTTCATCGGTCATGCCCGAAGCGATTACTTTACGAAACTGACTTTTAGAAGGAATATCCAATCCATTGCTAGGTTCGTCCATAACCAATAAAGAGGTATTGGTAGCTAATGCAAAGCACATAAATACTTTCTTCTTCTGCCCCATCGAAAGTTCACCCAAATGAATATCTTCATTCATATCAAAATCATGAAGGCAGGCATTCAAAAGCTCATTGCTAAAATTCGGATAGAACGGTGTGTTCAGTTTTAAGTATCGTTTCAAACTGACTGATGGCAAAGCAAACTCTTCAGGCACTAGAAACATATCCTGCAAAGTCAAGGGATAGCGCATGGAAACATCTACCCCTTTGTAAAGTACCTGTCCGGCCTGAGGACGAAGCAGACCTGTCATTAAATAGAGCAAAGTAGATTTACCTGTACCGTTCTTTCCTAAAAGACCGTAAACTGAACCTTTATCCAGCGTCAACGAGAAGTCATTAAAGACACTCTGTTTTTTCTTTCCATAACTGAAAGATAAGTTCTTTATTTCAATCATCATTGTGTTTATGTTTTTATTAGTTATTTAGTGCACTAGTTCATTAGTATACTACCTGTCTCTTATACACATCTCCGAGCCCACGAGACGTAGAGGAA
>ENA-UACX01000354-UACX01000354.1-human-gut-metagenome-genome-assembly--contig:-NODE-354-length-10477-cov-6.271157_pt1 | contig 10477 bp, 8 predicted proteins | sample MGYA00243885_ERZ654237 | MGnify/ENA primary metagenome ERZ654237 (study PRJEB26926, sample SAMN06165015) | human gut metagenome | biome: ENVO:00009003; feature: ENVO:2100002; material: ENVO:00002003... | reverse complement strand
CATTACAGGAAACCATCACGGAAGCTCTGGAACGCTTCAATCCAGACAATCCCCTTGAAATGCTCTTTGACTATGTGCGGATTCGCTTCCCCACTACGGATGTGAAGCATATCGTGGAAGACGTGCTGCGGCTAAAACTCCCCTACTTTATCCATGAAGACTACGGCTTCTATTCTTACACAGAACATTACTATCTGGGTGATATTTTCGTTCTGGTATCGCCGGAACTGGAAAAAGGGGTGCTGCTGGAACTGAAAGGGCGTGGCTGCCGCCAGTTTGAAAGCTATCTTCTGGCACAGGAACGGAGCTGGTATGAATTTTTTATGGATGTTCTCATGGAGGACGGCGTGATGAAGCGGCTTGACCTTGCCATCAATGATAAAACGGGAATCCTGAACATTCCCCATCTGACAGAGAAGTGCCGGAATGAGGAATGTATCTCGGTCTTCCGCAGCTTCAAAAGCTACCGCAGCGGCGAACTGGTACGGCGTGGGGAAAAAGAATGTATGGGGAACACCCTGTATATCGGTTCCCTCCAAAGTGAGGTGTACTTCTGCATTTACGAAAAGGACTATGAGCAGTACAAAAAGCACGATATTCCCATTGAAGACGCAGAGGTAAAGAACCGCTTTGAAATCCGGCTGAAAAATGAGCGTGCCTTTTACGCCATCCGTGACCTGTTAGAACATGACAATCCAGAACGGACAGCCTTTCAAATCATCAACCGCTATGTCCGGTTCGTGGACAGGGACGATACGAAGCCCCGTTCTGACTGGCGTATCAATGAGGAATGGGCGTGGTTTATCGGGGAACACAGGGGAAGCCTGAAACTGACAACCAAACCGGAACCCTATTCCTTTGAACGCACCCTGCACTGGCTCTCCCATCAGGTAGCACCCACGTTAAAGCTGGCTCTCCATCTGGATAAGATGAATCACACCCAGATTGTCCATGACATCATCACCCATGCAAAGCTGACGGAGAAGCACGAAAAAATCCTGAAGCAGCAAGCCGCCGCTGCAAAGGAGGTGGTGCTTTAACGGCGGCAATCTTGAAACATAAGGAATCTTACAGGAAAGAAAGGAGCTTTTATGAATTTCGGACAGAATCTTTACAACTGGTTTTTATCCAACGCCCAGTCCCTTGTGCTGCTGGCAATCGTGGTGATTGGACTGTACCTCGGATTTAAGAGGGAATTTTCCAAACTTATCGGTTTTCTGGTGGTGTCCCTTGTAGCGGTCGGTCTGGTCTTCAATGCGGACGGTGTAAAGGACATCTTACTGGAACTGTTCAATAAGATTATCGGTGCATAGGAAACCCTTGTTACACTTCCGCTATGGAGCAAGCTCTGATTGCTTTATGGTGGAAGTCCACTAGGGGATTGGGGAGCGTAACTCCCCAAAAACCTGACAGAGAAAGGACGTGATACAGATTGAGGAAATGAAAATCTACATTCTGAACACCACACGGTTTTACCATGAAGATTTTGAGGAATATCCTGGGGCATGGTTTTCCTGTCCTGTGGATTTTGAAGAAATCAGGGAACGTCTTGGCGTTCAGAGTGAGGAAGAAATCGAAATTGAAGACTATGAGCTGCCGTTTCCATTGGAGGGAAACACAAGGCTCTGGGAAATCAACGCCCTTTGCCGGATGGTACAGGAAATGCAGGGAACGCCCCTCTATTATGAAATGGATGTGGTACAAAAACGGTGGTTTTCCAGCTTTACAGAATTTATCGACCACAAAGACCAGATACGCTATTATCCGGTACAGGACGGGGAATCCCTCGCCCGTTATCTAGTACAGGAAGTACAGATATTTGGAGAAGTACATCCAGACCTGTTGAACCATATCGACTACGCTGCCATTGGTCGGGAACTGGAAACCAGCGAAAACTACCTGTTTACGGACAATGGTATCTTTTTTTACCGCTAAAAGGAGGTGGAGGAACTTGGAAGAAATGCGGATTTACATTGCCAACTTAGGCAAATACAATGAGGGCGAACTGGTAGGGGCATGGTTCACGCCGCCTGTGGACTTTGAGGAAGTCAAGGAACGTATCGGCTTGAATGATGAGTATGAGGAATACGCCATCCATGATTATGAGCTGCCCTTTGAGATTGACGAATATACCCCCATTGAGGAAGTCAACCGCCTGTGTGAAATGGTGGAGGACTTACCGGAGTACATTCAGGAGGAACTATCAGAGCTGCAATCCTACTTTGGCAGTATCGAAGAACTCTGTGAGCATGAAGACGATATTATCTGCCATTCCGGCTGTGACGATATGGCGGATGTGGCTCGCTACTATCTGGAAGAAAGCGGACAGCTTGGAGAACTTCCGGCACACTTACAAAACTATATCGACTACGTCGCCTATGGGCGTGACATGGAATTGGAGGGAACCTTTGTTGTCACGAACCACGGCGTATATGAAATCTTACGGTAGACCCGTCTGTATCTCCTTTGGGAAGTGCAGGCGGATTTTTTGATTCAGGGGCGGCTTTTGCTGTCCCTATCTTTTAGAAAGGACGGACAACATGAAGAAAATACGAAGCTATACCAGTATCTGGTCGGTGGAAAAGGTACTCTATTCCATCAATGATTTTAAGCTGCCATTCCCCATCACGTTCACACAGATGGCGTGGTTCGTGGTATCGGTGTTTGCAGTGATACTCTTGGGGAACCTCCCTCCCCTTTCATTCATTGACGGGGCATTTTTAAAATATTTCGGCGTACCTTTTGCCCTCACTTGGTTCATGTGCCAGAAGACCTTTGACGGGAAGAAGCCTTACGGCTTCCTGAAATCCGTACTGGCATATCTGGTACGCCCGAAACTGACCTATGCAGGAAAGCCCGTGAAGCTGGAAAAGGAATATCCGGCACAGCCCATCACGGCAGTAAGGAGTGATATTTATGGCATATCCGATTAAGTATATCGAAAATAACCTTGTGTTCAACCATGACGGGGAGTGCTTCGCTTACTATGAGCTGCTTCCCTACAACTATTCCTTTTTAAGCCCCGAACAGAAATATCAGGTACACGATTCGTTCCGGCAGCTTATCGCCCAGAACAGGGACGGGAAGATTCACGCCCTGCAAATCAGCACCGAATCCAGCATACGGGCAGCACAGGAACGCTCCAAACAGGAAGTAACAGGCAAGTTAAAAGATATTGCCTGTGCAAAGATTGACGCACAGACCGAAGCCCTGATTTCCATGATAGGGGAAAATCAGGTGGACTACCGCTTTTTTATCGGCTTCAAGCTGCTTGTCAATGAGCAGGAAGTCACCATGAAGCAGTTTCGCAGGGAAGCAAAGACCGCCGTTTCCGATTTCCTCCATGAAGTCAACCACAAACTCATGGGGGATTTTGTTTCCATGAGCAATGAAGAAATCTGGCGGTTTCAGAAGATGGAAAAGCTGCTGGAAAGTAAAATCTCACGCCGCTTCAAAGTCCGGCGGCTTAACAAGGACGATTTTGGCTATCTGATTGAGCATTTATACGGGCAGACCGGAACCGCCTACGAAGATTATGAGTATTACCTGCCGAAGAAACGGTTTCAGGAGGAAACGCTGGTGAAATACTATGACCTCATCAAACCCACCCGTTGTCTGATAGAGGAAAACCAGCGGTATCTGAAAATCGAACAGGAAAACGGGACAGTGTATGCAGCCTACTTTACCATCAACAGCATTGTGGGGGAACTGGACTTCCCATCCTCTGAAATCTTTTACTATCAGCAGCAGCAATTTACCTTTCCCATTGATACCTCTATGAATGTGGAGATTGTGACAAACCGGAAAGCCCTCTCCACGGTGCGGAACAAGAAAAAAGAGCTGAAAGATTTGGACAACCACGCATGGCAGAATGACAGCGAAACCAGTACAAACGTGGTGGACGCTTTAGACAGCGTGAATGAGCTGGAATCCACCTTAGACCAGAGCAAGGAATCCATGTATAAGCTGTCCTATGTGGTGCGTGTGACGGCTCCCGACTTGGAAGAACTGAAACGCCGCTGCAATGAGGTGAAAGATTTTTATGACGATTTGAACGTGAAGCTGGTTCGTCCCTTTGGGGATATGCTGGGGCTGCATGGGGAATTTCTCCCTGCCAGCAAACGGTATCTGAACGATTACATCCAGTATGTCACCAGTGACTTCCTCGCTGGTCTTGGCTTCGGGGCAACCCAGATGTTAGGGGAACCGGAGGGCATTTATATCGGGTACAGCCTTGATACAGGAAGAAACGTGTACTTAAAGCCTGCCCTTGCCAGTCAAGGGGTAAAAGGCTCCGTCACCAACGCCCTTGCTGCCGCTTTTGTCGGCTCCCTCGGCGGCGGAAAATCATTCAGCAACAACATGATAGTCTATTATTCCGTATTATTTGGGGCACAGGCACTCATTGTTGACCCGAAAGCGGAACGGGGACGCTGGAAAGAAACCCTGCCGGAAATCGCCCATGAAATCAATATCGTAAACCTGACCTCAGAGGAACAGAACAGGGGCTTACTCGACCCGTATGTGATTATGGAGAACCCAAAGGATTCCGAATCACTGGCAATCGACATCCTGACTTTTTTAACGGGCATTTCCAGCCGTGACGGGGAGAAGTTCCCTGTTCTTCGGAAAGCCATCCGTGCGGTGACAAACAGTGAGGAACGTGGGCTTTTCAAGGTGATTGAGGAACTTCGGGCGGAGGGAACCACCATCAGCACCAGCATAGCCGACCATATCGAATCCTTTACGGACTATGACTTTGCACACCTGCTCTTTTCGGATGGGGATGTCACACAGTCCATCAGCCTTGAAAAGCAGCTCAACATCATTCAGGTGGCGGATTTGGTGCTGCCGGATAAGGAAACCTCGTTTGAAGAATACACCACAATGGAGCTGCTTTCCGTGGCAATGCTCATTGTAATCAGTACCTTTGCCCTCGACTTTATCCATACCGACCGCAGCGTGTTTAAGATTGTGGATTTGGACGAAGCATGGAGCTTCTTACAGGTGGCACAGGGCAAGACCCTTTCCATGAAGCTGGTTCGTGCCGGACGTGCCATGAACGCAGGCGTTTATTTTGTCACCCAGAACACAGACGATTTGCTGGATGAAAAACTGAAAAACAATCTGGGCTTGAAATTTGCGTTCCGTTCCACAGACATCAACGAAATCAAGAAGACCCTCGCCTTTTTCGGGGTGGATTCCGAAGATGAAAACAACCAGAAGCGGCTCCGTGACTTGGAAAACGGACAGTGCCTCATCAGTGATTTGTACGGGCGTGTGGGCGTGATACAGTTCCATCCTATCTTTGAAGACCTGTTCCACGCCTTTGATACCAGACCGCCCGTAAGAAAAGAGGTGGAATGATGGTGATACATAGAACTTCCAACGGGCAGCAGCTCCCTGTTCCCTATTCAGCAAAAAAGGGGTTGTCTTGGAAAATGGCAGGAAAAGTGATTGGCAGGGTGCTTCTGGCACTCCTGCTCATCCTCCTGCTGCTTGCAGTCTTCGGCACAGCCGCCCACGCTGCCGGACTGGTGGATGATACGGTGGACGCTGCCAACGAATACAGCAAATATCCTCTGGACAACTACCAGCTTGATTTTTATGTGGACAGCGGATGGGACTGGCTCCCGTGGAACTGGCTGGACGGTATCGGAAAACAAGTGATGTACGGGCTGTATGCCATCACAAATTTTATCTGGACAATCAGCCTGTACCTTTCCAACGCCACGGGGTATCTGATTCAGGAAGCCTACTCGCTGGACTTCATTTCCTCTACGGCGGATTCTATCGGGAAAAATATGCAGACCCTTGCAGGCGTTACCACAGGCGGCTTGTCCTCGGAGGGATTTTATGTCGGGTTCCTGCTGATTCTCATTCTGGTGGTGGGGCTTTACGTTGCCTACACAGGGCTTATCAAACGGGAAACCACAAAAGCCATCCATGCCGTTGTGAATTTCGTGGTGGTGTTCGTGCTGTCCGCTGCCTTTATCGCCTATGCTCCTGATTATATCGGGAAAATCAATGAATTTTCCGCAGACATCAGCAATGCCAGCCTGACCCTTGGTACAAAGATTGTGCTGCCGAACTCGGAAAGCCAAGGAAAAGACAGCGTGGATTTGATACGGGACAGCCTGTTTTCCATACAAGTCAAGCAGCCGTGGCTCCTGCTGCAATATGGCAACTCGGATGTGGAAAGCATTGGGGCTGACCGTGTGGAAAGCCTGCTCTCAACCAGTCCAGACGAAAACAACGGGCAGGACAGGGAAGAAATCGTGGTGGAGGAAATCGAAGACAGGGAAAATACCAACCTTACCATCACAAAGACCATCAACCGCTTGGGAACCGTCTTCTTCCTGTTCATGTTCAATATCGGTATCTCCATTTTTGTATTCCTGCTCACGGGGATAATGATTTTCTCACAGGTGCTTTTTATTATCTACGCCATGTTCCTGCCTGTGAGCTTCCTCCTTAGCATGGTTCCCTCTTTTGAGGGGATGTCCAAACGTGCCATTACGAAACTGTTCAATACCATCCTTACCAGAGCCGGAATCACCCTGATTATCACGGTAGCGTTCAGCATTTCCACCATGCTCTACAACCTGTCTGGGGAATATCCGTTCTTCCTGACGGCGTTCTTGCAGATAGTGACCTTTGCCGGAATTTATTTCAAGCTGGGGGATTTGATGGGGATGTTCTCCTTACAGAGTGGGGATTCCCAAAGCATGGGAAGCCGTATCATGCGAAGACCCCGTATGCTCATGCACGCCCATATGCACCGTTTACAGCATAAGTTAGGACGTTCTGTGGCGGCTCTTGGGGCTGGTACGGCTGCCTACCATGCAGGAAAACAGGCTGGCTCAGACCAGAGAACGGCTTCCAACTCCGGCTCTTCCAAACGGACGCAGACAGACCACAGCAGACCAGACGGACAGGCAGCACCGGAACAGGAATCCATATGGAAACGGGCTGGCTCTGCGGTAGGTGCAGCGGCAGACACCAAAGATAAGATAGCCGATACTGCCGGACAGCTTCGGGAGCAGGCAAAGGATTTGCCTGTCAATGCAAAGTACACCCTTTACCACGGGAAAACACAGGTATCAGAGGGAGTACGGGATTTTACTTCCAGCGTGACCCAGACCCGAACTGCCAGAGCGGAACAGCGAAATGCACAGGCAGAAAGCCGCAGACAGACCATTGCAGAACGCAGGGCAGAACTGGAACAGGCAAAACAGCCGCAAAAGACAGCTTCCGAAGCACCCAAAGGGGCGGCTCCTGTCCATGAACGCCCTGTTACTGCAAAGCAGCCAGAAGATTTCCGACATCATGCAGATACCGCTCATGCAGGAAAACCAGCCATGCAGCCAGCTTCCCCATCTATCAGGGAACGGGGACAGGTTCCTTATGGGGGAACTGTGGCAGAACGGGCTTCGGTTCCGGTGGTAAAATCAGCTTCCATCCACAGTGAACAGACACCACCTGTAAGGACAGAACGCCAGATAGTCCCTCCGGCTTCCCCAGACAAACCAGAGGAAAGACAAAAGACATCCCCAACCATCACACCGACAGCTCCTCGTCCGGCAAGACCTGTCCAGAACGATACGGCTCCTGTGATACCGGAAAGAAAACGGGCTACCCCTGTGGTAAAAGAATCCAACTTTACTATCCGGCGTACCACCGCCAGAAAGGAGTGGACAAAAACGGTAACAGCGGCTGCCAAACAGAAGAAAGGGGAGAAACCATGAAGTTAAGACACCTTTTCTTTGCCTGTTCCGGCGTGTTCGTGATGATGTTCTCCCTGCTCCTTTTGGTGGTGATTGTCTTCTCGGATGAGGAAGACGGAGGAAGCGGCGGAAACCTTATCTATGGGGGCGTGAGCGTATCACAGGAAGTCCTCGCCCATAAGCCTATGCTGGAAAAGTATGCAAGGGAATATGGCATAGAGGAATACTTAAATGTGCTGCTCGCTATCATTCAGGTGGAATCCGGCGGCACGCTGGAAGACGTTATGCAGTCCTCGGAATCTCTGGGGCTTCCCCCGAACTCCCTTAGCACAGAGGAATCCATCAAACAGGGCTGCAAATATTTCTCGGAACTGCTCGCAGCGGCAGAAACAAAGGGCTGTGACTTAAACAGTGTGATTCAGTCCTACAACTACGGCGGCGGTTTCCTAGACTATGTGGCAGGACGTGGGAAAAAATACACCTTTGAACTGGCAGAGAGCTTCGCAAGGGACAAATCCGGCGGAAAGAAAGTCACCTACACCAACCCTGTTGCCGTAGAGAAAAACGGGGGCTGGCGGTATTCCTACGGAAATATGTTCTATGTCCTCTTGGTATCGCAATACCTGACCGTGGCACAGTTTGATGATGAAACGGTACAGGCTATCATGGAGGAAGCCTTAAAGTATGAGGGATGGACGTATGTGTACGGGGGTGATTCTCCCTCCACTTCCTTTGACTGTTCGGGACTGGTGCAGTGGTGCTATGGCAAGGCAGGAATCGCCCTGCCACGGACAGCACAGGAACAGTACAATGTGACGCAGCACATCCCCCTGTCCGAAGCAAAAGCAGGGGATTTGGTCTTTTTCCACTCCACCTACAATGCCGGAACCTACATTACCCATGTGGGGCTGTATGTGGGAAATAACCGGATGTACCATGCCGGAAATCCCATTGGCTACACAGACCTGACAGGCTCTTACTGGCAACAGCACCTTGCCGGAGCCGGACGAATCAAAAAATAAGAAAGGATGAACCGATATGATTCAGATTAGAAAAGAGGATAACCAGAAAAAGCAGAAAGAAAAGAAACTGAAAGTTTACAAAGTCAATACCCACAAAAAAACCGTGATTGCCCTGTGGGTGCTGCTGGCAGTGAGCTTCCTGTTTGCCGTCTATAAGAATTTCACGGCGATAGACATTCATACTGTCCATGAAACCAAAGTAATTGAGGAACAAATCCTCGACACCCACAAGATAGAGAATTTTGTGGAGAATTTCGCAGAAGTCTACTATTCATGGGAACAGTCCGCCGCTTCCATTGACAACCGGACAAACGCTTTAAAAGGGTATCTCACCGGAGAGCTGCAAGCCCTGAATGTAGATACTGTCCGAAAAGACATCCCCGTATCGTCTGCCCTGACTGACTTCCAGATATGGGAAATCACAGAAGAAAAGGAGCAGCATTATCAAGTGACCTATACAGTGGAACAGCGTATCACAGAGGGAGAATCCAGTAAAACCGTCCATTCCGCCTATCAGGTGACAGTCTATGTGGACGGCTCTGGAAACCTGACGATTATCCAGAACCCAACCATCACCAGCGTTCCCGTAAAATCCGGCTACACCCCAAAAGCGGTACAAAGTGACGGTACAGTGGATTCCATCACTACGGAGGAAATCAACGAATTTCTCAGCACCTTTTTCAAGCTATACCCTACGGCAACCGCAAAGGAGCTGACCTATTATGTGAATGAGGGCGTGCTGAAACCTGTGGGAAAAGAATATATTTTCTCGGAACTGGTAAATCCGGTCTACAACCGAAACGGAAATCAGGTGACAGCTTCCCTTGCAGTGAAATATCTGGATAACCAGACCATGACAACACAGGTATCGCAGTTTGACCTTGTTCTGGAAAAGAACGGGGAAAACTGGAAGATTGTGAAATAGAGCTATATACAGCAGAAGACACATTGTATTTCTTGAAAGATTACAATGTGTCTTCTCGTTAAAATTCTGTTCTGGACATTCACCTGTCCTCTGTTTCGACTTCGGCTATCTCTTTTGCTGTGGCAGTGACTACCCGTATTCCTTTCTCGCTCATACTATCAAGCAATGTATCAAGCTGCCTACGTTGTGTATCTTTTTCCGCCGATTTATCTGGGAAAAAGAATTGGTCTACAGATATATCATAACGTGTTACAAGCTCATAAAAGATTTGCAAACTCGGCTGTTGCCCTTTATTTTCAATGTTAGCAAGATAACGTGGTGAGATATACATTTCATCACTTACTTTCTTGCGGCTCTCTTTTCGTTCGATTCTCGCTACTTTGATAGCTTGTCCGAAAGCCTTAAAGTCATATTTAGCTGTTGGTCTTTTTGCCATATTTATTCACCCATATACATTCTACTGTTCCTCTTTCACACTGAATACGTCTACACAGTTCCTGCTTATAGCCATAATAATTCATAGACTTGCACTTGCTATTATTCGTATGTCCGACTATAATTATACTGATATGATTTGCAGAAAGGACTTGGGTTATTATGGAATATATGTCTTGCCCCGAAGCAGCGAAGAAATGGGGGATTTCTGAACGGCGTGTACAGATACTATGCAGAGAGAACCGCATACAGGGTGTTTCAAAACTTGGGTATATGTGGCTGATACCAAAAGACGCAGAAAAACCGATTGATGGAAGAACAAAGCAAGGAAAGGAGCTGCACCTGTCTCTTATACACATCTCCGAGCC
>ENA-UACX01000287-UACX01000287.1-human-gut-metagenome-genome-assembly--contig:-NODE-287-length-11313-cov-5.422722_pt1 | contig 11313 bp, 8 predicted proteins | sample MGYA00243885_ERZ654237 | MGnify/ENA primary metagenome ERZ654237 (study PRJEB26926, sample SAMN06165015) | human gut metagenome | biome: ENVO:00009003; feature: ENVO:2100002; material: ENVO:00002003... | reverse complement strand
AGAAGTCCAGCCGTCCCTGGTTGAAGTTCGCCTTGACGTACTGCGAGATGGTCTTCCCGTCATATCCCTTGATGCCTTCCACCAGCACAGCCTTTCCGCTTTGCAGGTCAGCACGCTGCTTTCTGGTCAGCTCCACGTCCCACACCTTGGTTGGAATCTTGAAATCCTCGCGCTGCTCGAAACCGTCCGGCGTACGGGAGTAGCTCAGGCGTCCCGTTTCCAAATCGGCCTTGATGAAGGAGGAGAATTCCTCTCCCTTGCGGTTCACCATGTCATTGAGGAAAATCACCTTGCCGTCACGGAGTTGCTGCTGTTCCTCCGCCGTAATCTTCACCCCGTTGATTTCGTTGGGGATATAGATTTCGCGTGCGCCTTCCGGAGAGTCCGGGTTGTAGCGGGTGTAGGACGGGCGGCCCGTCGCCTCGTCCAGCTTCACGTAGGAGGAGAACACCTCGCCGTCCTTGCGCTGCATTCCCTCCACGAAGATGGCTTTTCCGGCGTTCAGATCCTCAATCTGTTTCTGTGTCAGTTCCACGCCCCCGAGTGTCTGGCGGTTGAAGAGCTTGTCGTTCTCGAAAATGAATTCGACACCCCTGCGTTCGGCATTCACCTGAATGAAGGCGTTGAACTCGTTGCCGGACTTGGCGATCATGCCCTCTACATAGACCTTCTTGCCTTCACGCAGGTCGTTCTGCTCCTGCTCTGTCAGTTCCACGCCCTTGATTTCCCTTGGGATGAAGGCATTCTCCGCTTTCATGGCGACCACCTCGTTGGTCAGCTTGTCGATGCTGATGAAGGATGGGATATACTCCCCGTTACGTCCTTTCAGTTCCACGACACGCCCCATGTTGCCCGTTTCAAGCAGGTTCTTCTTGTCCTCGTCGGAGAAGATATGTCCGAAATACGGTCGGTCGAGGTCGGGTTTCTGTCGGATACCATGGATGCCGAGCACCACTTCGCCCGCCATGGACTGCTGGAAGGACAGACGTGCGTCAGTCCTCAGTACGGCCGAACCGAAGTTCATGCTGATGGGTACTACCTGGTTGGTCTTGTATCCTTTGAGCATCTGTTCGAGCAGTCCGCGTTCCTGGAGGTATTCACGGGAGATTCCGAAATTCTTTAGCTGTTCCCAGTTGATCATGGACTCGTTGTAACGGTACTGGGGGGACTGGGTCTGCGGCTGGCTGTCAGCTGCGGCAGCCTGCTGCCGGGTTTCATTTTTCTTTGCCATTTCTTCTTGATTTTGTTGGTTGATACTTTGGTTTTCCTTGTTGCGCGGAACAATCTCGTACTGCTTGAGAAATTCCTCCACGGCTTTTGTCTTTTTTCCTGCGGCGATGTCCTCGATGGCCTGCTGTACGGCAGGGTCGTCCAGCCTGTCTTCCTTGACGGAGAGGATTCCGAAGCGTGTCGGGTCTTTCAGTTGGCTCCAGAAGTTCTTGATGAAGTTCTCGAAGGCGTCGGCATAGCGGTCAATTTTCAGGAAGGAGTTCCGGTTCTTCTTGTCGGCGGCTACCGTGTTGAATTTTCCGTCCTTTCCGATTTGAGATACCGCTTCAAGAATCAGTTCCATCTTGTCGAGGATGAACACGATGTCACTCATCTGCTCATTTTCGGTGACCTGTGGTTTCGGGGGTTCTTCCCGTGCATTTTTCTTTGCCATAATTTTTGATTTTTAGTGTTGATAACTCATGTTGTCACCGCAAATATATAGGAGAAAATTTGATAAATAATTGATTTGCAATATGTTAGGATATATATTACATCTTGTGTCATCACATTACACCGCAGGCTGGAGAAAACACAGCGGAAATGCGTGGGAAAACGGCGGGAAAAGGAGGAAAAAGCAAGGAACGAAAAAGGAAAGGGAAAAAGGCCGGACAGACACGGACATGACGGTACACTCTGCCGCACGGAAGAAAAGAAAAAACTGTAATTATGCAGAGTTGGGAGCGAGCTGCTTTTGTCCCCCTTGATGTGTCCTTTTGTGACAGGAAGCGGAATTCTGTTTACGGCAAGTAGGATATTGTAATCAACTGCAACAAATTAGAACCAACTATAATGAAGTCGCTGATTTTCAGCGGCTTTTTTATTTGTCTAAAATCCGGCTATGTGCAGTCGGATATAGTTGTCCGCCATATTTTTCTACCGTATTTCTACCGCGGAACATTTTCGGGATTTGCCCCGATGTCACGATGACGCAGTAGTTGACGTGTGTTGACAATGGTTTACGTGAGTAGACAAAAAGGGAAATAAAAACGCAGCCTTTATAGCAGACGGCAAAGGCTGAAATTACCCGAATAACGAAAGTTCATGTTTAACGAAAATATGGAGGACAAACAAAATGGAAGTAAAAAGAATCTGCCAGTGGTGCGGCAAGCCTTTCATGGCAAAAAAGACTACCACAAATTATTGCAGCCCGCAATGCTCCAAAAGAGGCTACAAACACCGGATGAAGGAGCGCAGAATGGAACTTAGAGAAATCCAGGAAATGCTTGAGTTAAAGAGAAAGCTGGAAAGCCAGGAATACTTTACTTTTTCTCAAGCCTCCAGACTGATGGGTGTTTCTCGCCAGTATGTCTATAAGCTGGTGAAGGAAGACAAACTTCGTGCATCCCGGCTAAGTTCGAGAATGTCACTCATCCGCAGAAGCGACATTGAGCTGATGCTGAAAACTAAACCTTATGAAAGCATCAAGCCAAAGGATGATGTCGATATAACCGAATATTATACAGCCGAACAGATTGCGGAGAAGTACAAGGTAAATACCAAATGGGTATGGACATATACCAGAGAACATGATGTGCCCAAAGTCAAAGTCCGCCAATTCAACTACTACAGCAAGAAGCATATCGATGCGGCATTTGCCAAATACAAGACAGACGATGCCTTGACCGAATGGTACACTCCGGAAGAAATCGAGAAAAACTATGGAATGACACGTGTAGCCATCCGCTCGCATGTCTATCGCAACAACATCCCCTCGAAGAAAGAGCACGGCCAGATATTCTACTCCAAACTTCACTTCGACCTGTCAAAACAGACCACCGAAGATGACGCGTCAGAATACTACACCGTACAGGAGGCCATGAAGAAATACAATCTCACCCGAGATTCAGTTTACGGTATCCTGCAATTCCACGAAATAAAACGGGAGAAGAAAGGCAGGTTCGTGCGCTTTCTGAAGGTGGAATTCGACCACATCATGGGAGCCCGTTAGTGGCTAAATGCGACCGACTGTAATTATCGGAAAATTATTTCCTGCTGATTATGGTCTGTATAAAAGCATTAAGGATTTTCGCAGCAAAAATCAGTTACAACCATTTAATATTCAACATTATGTCAGAATGCAAAACAGTTACATTGAGGACGCGCCCTTTGAAGAAAGGTATGCTGTCGTTCTATCTTGATTATTATCCGGGCTACCGGGATCAGGAAACAATGAAGACCATCCGCCATGAAGGATTGAACATTTACATCTATGCCAATCCCAAGAACCAGCGTGAACGCGACTTCAACGCTGCCATGTCGGAAAAGGCCGAAGCAATCCGGTGCCGGAGGTTTGAAGCCATCGTAAATGAGCGGTATGATTTCTTCGACAAGCGCAAGTACAAAGCGGACTTTCTGGAGTATTACCGGAAGCAGCTCCGCAAGCACGACCAGAAATGGGGATTTGTCTATCAGCACTTCTACAACTTCGTTCATGGCAAATGCACTTTCGAAGAAATAGATGTGGACCTGTGCAACAAGTTCCGGGAATACCTGCTTAGCGCCAAGCAACTCCGGCGTGACGGACAGATATCAAAGAACTCCGCTTCCGGCTACTGGTCCACTTTCCGGGGATTTCTGAAGATTCTGTACCGCAACAGGATGATAAAGACCAATGTCAATGACTTTCTGGAAAAAATCGAATCGGAAGATGTAGCCAAGGAATACCTGAGTGTGGAAGAGCTGTATTGTTTGGCTGAAACTCCGTGCAAGATACCTGTTCTAAAGACTGCTTCCCTCTTTTCGTGCCTGACCAGTTTGCGGCTCAGCGATATACTTTCCCTTTGCTGGGAGGAAATCGTTGACTTTGCAGCTGGAGGGAAATGCGTCCATACCATCACCCAGAAGACCAAGACGGAAGACATCATCCCGATAAGCGATGAAGCCTTGGAACTGATCGGGTACAGTCCCGAGAAAAAAGGTCTAGTGTTCAAAGGCCTGAAACGGAGCTGGACACAGCAGCCTATGAAGGAATGGATCCGTTCCGCAGGAATTACCAAAAACATAACTTTCCACTCATACCGCAGGACATACGCAACCCTTCAGGCTGCAGCGGGTACTGATATCCGTACTATCCAAAGCAACATGGCGCACAAGAGCATCACTACCACCCAACGCTACATGAAAGTAGTCGACAGCAACAAGCGTGAGGCGACCACCAAAATCACATTGACAAGAAAGGGCTGACTTGACTGATTCGTGCCTGTTTTATCGGTTAGAGTATGATTTTTCGCTGAAAATCATACTCTAACCATATTTTTTCTTAATTCCCGGCTATTTTTCCGTCATTATTTACAACGGTCTGAAACCGGACATCTATTTTTGTCCTATCATAATTCCAAATAATAACAGTTTATGGCAGATAACAACCGAATATCCATCAAAAAGACAAGCCGGGTTCTTGCAATTACATGTGTCGCCTACACAACAGTGGCAACAATATTGTACAACAATCATCAGATTGACCTGATTGACTATTCCACTCCGGTCATATTAGGAACCGTGGCTACAATCATGTCATGCGCTGCACTGCAACGCCTGTTCTGTTCTCTACTCTCCAAAAGCTATCTTTCTTTTGGCTGCAAGGAGTTGTCCTCAAGAGGAACTGTCCCTTCCGAGACAAATCCTGATACCCAGGAAGAATTGCCCCAAACTGATAATGCGACCAGTGAAAAACAAGTCGAGAGTCCATATCTTAAGGAATATGAAGCCCGTATAGAAGAATTGCGGCGCAATGAAATGGAGAAGAAGACTGCTATTGTGCATGCGATACATGAATACACCACACACGAAATGTCGCAGTTCTTATCTATAGACGATCTTGAAATTCTCCATGAGAACATAGAATCTCTGGCATACGGACAAACGGAACTATATAAACCGGTTCGTTCCAAGCCCGATAATCAAATCAAGTCCCCTTCGCTAAGACATTATGCATGGAATATCGGGGAGAGACTTGATATCCCTTTAATCGACAGGGCAAAGTTCATAAAAACAATATTCCCGCATGAATTGGAAAATGCTACAATCGAATACCTTTGTAAGAATCTTCGTGACTCAGTTCCCGCCATAATCGCCATAGATGTCCCGGAGAACGGGGACTATCATTTCAGTTGCATGCAAACTTCAGCAGACAGCAATAATTAGTTTCTGCTGATTATAATCTGCATAATATCATTATGTTGGTTTGCAGCATGTTAAACATTTAAATATTAGAACATGCTAAACGAAAAACTGACATTCAATGACCTGCCGGAAGTGGTAGGCAAACTTTGCGAAAGAATCGAGAGTCTCGAAAATGCGCTGAAAGACAATCTTGCAAAACAGGCTCCAGCCAAAGAAAACCTGCATGTCCCCATGACCGTCGAGGAAGTATGCAGCTACCTTGGAATATCCAAGTCATCCTTCTATTACAAGGCCAAGCATGGAGGGATACCTGTCATCAAGCAGGGGAAACATCTGTTCGTATATCGCGACGAACTGGACAAATGGCTGGAGACCGGAAGAAAAAGCCAGGTGCCTCTGAGCTTCGAGGAGGAACACGAGCAGATGCTTGCTGCGACAAGACATAAGGCCAAACCAAGAGAACTGTAGGAATATGGAAAAGACGAGCTGCAATATTCCTACTCCGGAGGAATTGAGAAACTACATAAAAGAATCTGTCATAAGTGTGACCGGGACATACGAACAGTCCGCTTCCGTGCTTATGGTGGATGATTCCACAATCGGGACTCTGGGAAACTTCAGTGCATCTATCGGTAAAGCCAAAAGCAAGAAGACCTTCAATGTCTCCGCTATCGCTGCGGCCGCTCTGAAGAATGGCACAGTGCTGCATTACCGTGCCTGCTTCCCGGAGGGAAAAAGAAAGATTCTCTACGTTGATACGGAACAGGGCAAGAACCATTGCCAAATTGTTCTGAATAGAATCCTGAAACTGGCAGGTCTGCCGAAAGACTGTGATGCAGACAACCTGACGATGCTGGCACTCCGGAAATATTCGCCCGAAGTACGACTGGCAATAACGGAAGAGGCAATCGGCATGATACCCGATTTAGGTCTGGTCATCATAGATGGCATCCGGGACTTCATCCATGATATCAATTCACCCGGAGAATCCACCGATGTTATATCCAAGTTCATGCAATGGACCGATGACCGGCAGATACACATCCATACCGTCCTGCATCAGAACAAGAATGACGAACACGCACGCGGTCATGTCGGCACGGAACTGAACAACAAGGCGGAAACAGTCATGCAGATAGAGCCAGACAAAGATGACAAGTCCACAAGTGTGGTGGAAGTCATACACAGCCGTGACCGTGAGTTTGAACCGTTTGCCTTCCAGGTAAACGATGATTCCCTGCCCGAACTGGTGGAGTCATATCAGCCCCAGAAAAGGCAGCCAGGACGCCCTCCTAAGGAACCGTTCGACCCGTACAAGGAAATACCTGAGGATTCGCACCGTTCCGCATTAAACGCTGCGTTTGAGGAGGGGAACATCAGCGGCTATAACGGTTACCTTGAACGGCTGAAAGAGGGATACGGACGGCTGGGGATAAAACTGGGGTACAACAAGACGGTGGAATTGGCAAAGTTCCTATGCAACAAGCGGATGGTCGTAAAAGAAGGGAAAGAATACAAATTCAACCGGGATTTCCATTATTGAGCCCCTATACCATAAAATCCCGGTGTGACATTTTTCTGTGACATTTCCCGACTTTACTTTAATGCAGGGGTGTAGATATGGGAATAAAGCAAAGCTATGGCAGGTTTCATAATACAGGTGCAATCTGCCATACTTCCTTTTGTATGTACACTGGAAACCGGACAGCATCTGCATTATTTGAAGTGAAGCTATCATCCATGCCGGGCTTGCCTGTCTGCCAGTAATAAACCCTATGGGGGAGCCTAATACCCCAATGACAGGAGCCATTGGGAGAGATGTCCAGGCAGGCAGCAAGCTGGGACATGAAAGATTATCCAATGCAACAGAAGAAGCAGTATGGCAAATGCAAAACAGGTTCTCGACGTTCAGGTCTCCAAAGGAATCACCACCGCCCAAAGCAACGAACATCTGCGTAACCGCAGTGAGAAGGCGGCGGAATATGCCATGAAGAAAGGTAACTACGACCCGACAAGGGAACATCTGAACTTTGAGATAGTAAACGGCAAGGTGCGTCCTGTGGACAAAAGCCGGAGCATTCCGGATAGGATGGCCGACAGTCTCCGTCTGCGGGGTATTAAGGACCCGAACGAAGGACTGGTGGAGCCCAAGTACAGGACGGTGGTCAACATTATCCTCGGCGGCTCCCGCGAGCTGATGCGGCAGCTTGCCTTTGGAAAGCAGGATGTAGATTTCGAGCAAGGAGCGGACAACAGCCGGATCGTCAGAAAGCCGGAAATTGAGCAGTGGGCAAAGGATGCCTATAGATTCATCTGTGACAAGTATGGCGAGCAGAATATAGCGGCGTTTGTTGCACATCTCGATGAACAGAATCCCCATATACATTGTACGCTACTGCCAATAAAGGACGGCAAGTTTGCATACAAGGAGATATTTGCCGGAAAGGACAAATACGAGTACAGCGCGAGAATGAAGCAGCTGCACAGCGACTTTGCCGAGGTGAACAGGAAGTGGGGACTTGCCAGAGGCAGCAGCGTCTCAGAGTCCGGCGCTCGTCACAGAACGACCGAGGAATACCGCCGTATGCTGTCGGAGGAATGTACGACCATCGAGGAGCAGATTGCCCGTCATAAGGAAGTCCTTTCGGACCTCCGGTCGGACATCAGGCTGGCAGAACGCAGGGTCAAAGGATTGACCTCTATGGTGGAAAATCTCCAGAAGAAGCAGGCGGAGAAGGAAGCAAGGCTCGCTGTTCTTGAAGACGAACTGAAAGAGCACAAGGGCGATGCCGATGCCATATCCGCCGAGACGGACAAGCTGAAAAAGGAGCTTGCCTATATCCAGCTTAAACTGGCAGACAAACAGGATAAGCTGAAGCTGGCTGACCGACAGCTGTCCGACCTCAAAGAGAACATGGATGCCATTCAGGAGAGGACAGAACATCTCAAGGAAGAAGCCTACAAATACTCCCGTGATGTCCATTCCAAAGTGGACAGTCTGCTCAAGGATGCGATGCTGGAAAATATGGTGAATGAGTTCCGTGACCTTTCGGCACGGATGACCGGGCCGGAACGGCAGATGTTTGACGGCACTCTTGTACAGTCCATAGCGGAACAAGGGAAAGAGGTCATGCACTGCGCCACCTTGCTATTCCTGGGCATGGTCGATGATGCCACCACCTTTGCCGAAACACATGGCGGAGGCGGAAGCAAGAGCGACCTCAAATGGGGACGGGACGAAGACGAGGACAACCGTGCATGGGCTCTCCGCTGCATGAGGATGGCAAGTCGCATGATGAAGCCTGCAATCGGCAGGAAGCCCAAGCGTTGACCGGCATCCCTGACCCATAAATCAAAAGAATCAACCAATAAAGTATCAGATTATGACGAAACATATCATTTTGTTCTTTGCGGCACTTTGTTCGCTGCACAACCATGCGAATGCTGCACCGTCGGACAGCGATACTGTCCGATATGAAAGTTTCAGTAACGGCATTGAAATGCTACGCCCGATGCAGCCCTCTTATCTTGACGGAGTGGTAGTCCCGACACGCAAAAGCGGCAACTGGTTTGTCAGCCTGTCCGGAGGGGCATCGGCGTTTCTCGGCACGCCGCTCGGCTGTGAAGACCTTTTCGGGAGACTCAAGCCTTCGTACACTATAGGTGTGGGCAAATGGTTCACACCGTCGGTCGGCGTCCGTGTCAATTACAGCGGGCTGCATTTCAAGGACAGTCAACTGTCCACACAGGAATATCATCATGTCCATGCGGATCTGATGTGGAATCTGCTCGGAAACAGGTATGCAAAACAAGACGAGGTTCGCTGGGGGCTTTCCCCGTATGCGGGTCTCGGACTGCTGCACAATGCGGACAACGGACACAACCCTCTTGCCATATCATACGGCATACAGGGCCAGTACCGCATATCCAGGAGAGTAAGCGTCCTGATGGAACTTTCCGGGACGACCACATTCCAGGACTTCGATGGATACGGGAAAGCGAACCGTCTCGGAGACCACATGCTCTCGCTGACGGCGGGATTCTCTTTCAGCATCGGCAAGGTCGGCTGGAAACGTGCTGTTGACCATCGCCCGTATGAAAGACGCAACGAGTGGCTGACCGGCTATGCGAACACCCTGACAGAACGGAACAGGCAATATGCCGGAAAGCTGGACAAGGAAAGAAGGACTTTGGACGAGCTGAAGAAGATTCTCGAAATAGAAGGGCTGCTTGACACTTACGGACATCTGTTTGAAGACATGGAAGCCGATGACAGGAGGTTTCCCGTAAACAATTACAGCGGACTGAACTCCCTCCGAGCCCGGTTGAAGAACCGTCATTGGGACGGCAACTCGCCCCTTGTAACAGAAACGGGTACAGACAGTATTCAGGGCATGAATACGGACAGCATCTGCAAAGTGGGAACGGACAGCCTGCCCGGAAAACGGAATGCGGCAACCAACCGCCCGGACACTGTTTCCGCAGCCGGTTATTTCGCCCTCATGCAGCATGGAGACGAATGTATAGGTTCTCCGGTCTATTTCTTCTTCGACCTTAATGCAGCCCGCCTTACGGACTCTCTGCAAAAGGTCAATCTTGACGCGCTCGCTTATGTAGCCAAGAAGTATGGACTGTCCGTAAAAGTCACGGGAGCGGCAGATAGCGCAACCGGCACAGCTTCTATCAACAATGCGTTGAGCACAGCCAGAGCCGATTACATTGCCGGTGAACTCATCAAGCGTGGCTTATCGGCAGAAAGCATTACCAGAACATACGAGGGCGGCATATCGTATTATGTGCCGAACGAAGCCAACAGACACACGAAAGTAGAACTTTATTTCAGATAAGTAGTCTTTTTGTTCATAAATGGAAACTGCTTTTTCATTTTTTGTGCGAGCCTGTCCGTGATGGATTGGCTCTCACTTTTTTATTAGAATCTACTTCTGACTATCGCTTATGCCTGAAAAAGATCATCCATAGTTACCTCACTATGGACAATACTTTTATGCTTTCCACCTACTACACCGTATGTCGTCACAAAAGTGATAACAAGCGATTTCTTGTTTTTTGTCGCCATTCGGAACAGTCCCATACGTTCCCTCAGTTTTTTTTCATAGCTGTCGGTGATGCCATATTGGTCCGTGCTGAATTTCATTTCGCACAAGTGGATAATCCTGTCTGCTCGTTCGATTATCAGATCAATCTGAAAGCCGGGAATCCCTTTTTCAGGATCGGCCGTGCTCCGCCATGTGGATATGGCGGTTCCCACTCCGGCAATCCCAAGTGCTCCTTTAATCTGTTTATGGTGATTCAGGCACACCAATTCAAAACTCAGCCCCATCCATGCGGATACACTGCGTGAACTCATGTTGTTGCTCCACCACCTGTCGTCTTTGGTGTTGTTGTTTTCAATGAACTTATAATAGAAGAGCGTGTAGAAATCCGTAAGCCGGAATATGTTGTTTCGGACTTTTTGCCCATATTGTGACAACCGGGTGATAAAATCGCAACGCTCCAGATTCTTCAATATTTTGCTGAGAAACGCACCTTCCAAGCCGGTGGCTTTGGCTATGTCCTCCCTTAACATCCCAGACTTGTTTTCTGACAATAGTTTGACTACAGATATATAAGTGTCCGCATTGGCAAAAAGGGCGTTGTATAGTTCATCGAACTCATTTCTCAGCAATGCTCCTTCGGTGAAAAACAGCCGGTCTATATTCTGAACAAGGCTATCTGACATGTTCAGAAGGCTCAAGTAGTATGGTACGCCTCCTAATATCATGTAGCATTGTAATATCTGGTATCTGTCCCATTGACAGTTCCTTTGTCTCAGGTATTCTTCCGTTTCGTGCAGATTGAACGGTGGCAGGTGCAGGTTGCAGGCTGTCTCTTATACACATCTGACGCTGCCGACGATAC
>ENA-UACX01000261-UACX01000261.1-human-gut-metagenome-genome-assembly--contig:-NODE-261-length-11694-cov-7.940115_pt1 | contig 11694 bp, 10 predicted proteins | sample MGYA00243885_ERZ654237 | MGnify/ENA primary metagenome ERZ654237 (study PRJEB26926, sample SAMN06165015) | human gut metagenome | biome: ENVO:00009003; feature: ENVO:2100002; material: ENVO:00002003... | reverse complement strand
GCTTCGTGCTGGTCGTAGCGGATGCCGTCGGGCGAGGTGTAGATCACCTCGTCGTATTCCCGTTCCGCTTTGAGGGTTTCGATGCAGCGGTAGATCGGTTCGATCTTCATTACCATACCCGCCTCTCCGCCGAAGGGGTAGTCGTCCGTGGTGCGGTGCTTGTCTTCGGTGTAGTCCCGGATGTTGTGGATATGGATTTCGACCAGCCCCTTCTCCTGCGCACGCTTGAGGATCGATTCGTTCAGCGGCGAGGCGAGCAGTTCGGGTACGACGGTCAGGATGTCTATTCTCATGGCGTTAGCGTGCTTGGCGGAAGATGATGTCTTTTTCGGTGTCGGGGGCGAGCGGAATTTCCCGCCCGTTCTCGAGCGTGTAACCCCTGTAATCCAGTTCGGTGAAGAGTTCGATGATCTGCGGGCGGTTTTCGCCGCCCGTTTCGATCAGCACCGTCGGGCGGAAACGCTCCAGTAGAGGGCGCAGCTCGCGCATGACGATCAATTCGTACCCTTCGACGTCGCACTTGACGAAATCGAGCCGCTCCAGCCCGGCGAAAAGCTCGCTGCCGCGCCGCATCCGGGCGGTGAAAGTGACGGCGCCCTCTCCGGCGGCATCGCCCACGAAGTTTCGTCCCGTGCCGAGATAACCCGTTTCGCGGGCGGAGTCGTTGCTCATGGTGATCTCTTTATTCTCGGCTCCCAGCGCGCAGTCGAAGATTTCGACGTTGCGGCAGCCCCGCAGGTTGCGGCGCAGCACCCGGCAAACGACCGGGACGGGTTCGACGGCATGGACCCTGCCTGCGGTGCCGACGATTTCCGAGAGAGGACGGGCGTAATAGCCCAGATTGGCTCCGATGTCGATCGCCGTGTCGCCGGCTTTCGCCAGCCGGGGCAGGTGATAGACGTATTCGGTCGCCGCGCTGCGCCGTCCAAGCCCCAGCCGGTAGCTGATGAAAAAGAGGCGACTCACCGCCCGCAGATAACCTTCGAGCGGAAGCGTCCGGTAGAGGATTTTGTGGAGCAGCGCTTTCATAACGGACCCGGACGGAATTAGTTCTTGTAGTTCACCTCCTGGTTGAGGACTTCGGTGACGAAGGGATTGTAGAGCACTTCGTGGCCGATGGTGGTTTCAGGGCCGTGTCCGGGATAGACGCGCACTTCGTCGCCCAGCGGGAGCAGGTTGTCCAGGATCGAACGCATGATCCACGAATAGTCGCCGCCCGGCAGATCCGTGCGTCCGATGCTTTCGCGGAAGAGGGTATCGCCCGTGAAGAGGCTCTTCGATTCGGGTTCGTAGAGCGATACGTGGCCCGGCGTGTGGCCCGGCGTGCGGATGACGCGCAGGACGGTGTGGCCGAATTTCACTTCTTCTACCTTGTCCAGATCGATGTCGATGGTCGGCATGGCGTTGATCTTGACCCCGTAAACGGTCGATCCCACCGCATCGGTGTCCAGCATGAAGGCGTCCTTGTCCGAGAGGGCGAAGGGAATGCCGTAGGTCTTGCGCAGATGTTCGACGCCCAGCACGTGGTCGAAATGACCGTGCGTATTGACCGCCAGCACCGGTTTGAGCCCGTGTTCGGCGAGGAAACCGTCGAGTGCGGCATCTTCTTTGGGGGTGGAATTTCCGGCGTCGATGACCGCGCACTCCTTCGTGTCGTCCCAAACGACGTAGGTGTTCTCCTGTATCGGATTGAAAGTCAGGCAGGCGATTTTCATGATATGTGAAATTTATTTAAGGTACAAATATAGCGATATTTCGCGGATAATCGCTATTTTTGGAACCGGAGCGCCGGAAAGAAACGGCGTTGCCGGAGCGGGCGCAGAGGTCCGGGAACAGTAATTTGTTGAAAGTCAAAACAGAGAGAAGAATGAAGATACGTTTACTGAAAATTTTTGCGGCGGTCGCCGTGCTGCTGTCGTTCGGAAGCTGTTCGTTGCTCAAGGTGTCGGTCGATACGGGCAACCCGCCGCTTCCGGCTTCGGAGGCCAATACCCGGATGATGACCCGGGGATTCTATTACGACCTGGCGGACGAGATCGCCCGCACGGCCGATTCGGTCGCGGCCGCATCGTCGGAGATTCCGGTGCGGATCCGGGCGATCCGGTGGAAGATGCAGGCGACGCGGGCTGCCGTTACCGCCGTCATGCAGTCCAACCCCGACGTGGCGCTCATCGACACCTGGCTGCTCTGCGTCCGCATGGACAGCGCTTTCCGCCGCCTGCCCGATTCGCTGCTTTTCGCCGGGCAGACGCCGCTCGTGCGCAAGGTCGTGGCGCGTCTGGACAGGAAAGCCGAACACCTGGCTTCGACCCTGCTTGCGCCGGAGAAGTTCGCGTTGATGCAGGAGTTCGTGGGGAATTATATGCAGGCGAATCCCGTCACGGGGTCGCAGTTCACTCCGGTCAATACGACCCTGCCCTGGATCGAATTTCTCCAGTCGAAAGGCGTGGAAACGCAGTATAACGTAGGCTCCATCTCCGATGTGATCGCCGATCTGGGCGACCGTTTCGGCGGCCAGTCCGAGCAGATGGTCAATAGCATCGGCTGGTCGAAGGATATTTTCGAGTTGCAGATGCAGCAGGACAGCGTCCGCAACCGGCTGACGCGGCAGCTCGACAGCCTGGAGCGTAATTTCGACCGCATCGTGACGGTCATGGAGCACCTGCCGCAGATCGCCGATTATATGGGCAAAAGTCTGAATACCGAAGTCGCAGCGCTCATCGAAACGTTGAACGGTGCCGTGGACAACGCATTTGCCGACCTCGACCGCCAGCGTGCGGAGTTGCAGGGTTATATTTCGGCCGAGCGCAAAGCGCTGGTCGATCAGGCGCAGCAGGCGGTCGATGCGGCGGTACAAAATGCGATGGACCGGGTACCGGCTCTGGTGGCCAAGCTCCTCGCCTGGATCGTGCTTTTCGCCGTCATCATGCTGGGCGTGCCGTTCGGCATCGGTTTCTGGCTGGGACGGGTGCGCGAACGTGCCAAAACCAGGAAAACGGGCGGCGCATAGCGGAAAATTCGTACCTTTGCGTTCTAAATCCGAATGCGATATGGCTCGAAAGAAAGCGAATTATCCCCTGATCGAGGGGCTTGAGATAACGACGCTGGCCGCCGAAGGCAAGGCGATGGGGCGTTACAACGACGTGGTGGTCTTCGTGCCGATGACCGTGCCGGGCGACGTGGTCGATGTGCAGATCCGCTCCAAGCGCCGCCGGTATATGGAAGGTTTCGTCGTCAATTATGTGAAGCGCTCGCCGCTGCGCGAAGAGCCGTTCTGCGCCCATTTCGGGGTCTGCGGCGGCTGCAAGTGGCAGAATCTGCCCTACGCCGAACAACTGCGTTTCAAGACCGATCAGGTGCGCGACCAGCTTGCCCGTATCGGTAAGGTCGAGCTGCCTGAAATCGCGCCCTGCCTGCCCTCGGCCGAAACCCGTTTTTACCGCAACAAGCTGGAGTTCACCTTCGCCGAGCGGCGCTGGCTCACCTACGAGGAGATCGCCGAAAAGGGCGAGATCGCCGATGCCCCGGCGCTGGGATTCCACATCCCCGGTATGTTCGACAAAGTGCTGGACATCGAAAAATGCTGGTTGCAGCCCGATCCGTCGAATGCGATCCGGGAAGAAACCCGGCGTTTCTGCCTCGAACACGGCTATACGTTCCACAATCCGCGCGAGCACCGGGGGCTGATGCGCAACATGGTCGTCCGCACCGCCTCGACGGGCGAGGTGATGGTGATCGTGGTTTTCCATGCCGACGAGCGGGAGAAGATCGCGGCCCTGCTGGACCATCTGGCGGCCGCTTTTCCCGAAATTACGTCACTGTTCTACGTAATCAACGAAAAGTTCAACGACTCCACCGGCGACTTGGAACCCGTCTGCTACCGGGGCAAGGATCACATCATCGAGCGGATGGAGGGGCTGCAGTTCAAGGTCGGCCCCAAGTCGTTCTATCAGACCAATTCGGCGCAGGCGTACGAACTTTACAAGGTCGCGCGCGACTTCGCCGCCCTGACGGGAAAAGAGATTTTATACGACCTTTACACCGGCACGGGTACGATCGCCAACTTTTGTGCGGCGCGGTGCGCGAAGGTCGTGGGCGTGGAGTACGTGCCCGAGGCCATCGAGGACGCCCGCATCAATTCGACGCTGAACGGCATCGGGAATACGGTGTTCTATGCCGGCGATATGAAAGCCGTGCTGAGCGACGAGTTCATACGGTGCAACGGCCGTCCCGACGTCATCATCCTCGACCCGCCGCGTGCCGGAGTCGATGAACCGGTGATCGACGTAATCCTGCGGGCGGCGCCCGAGCGGATCGTCTATGTGAGCTGCAACCCGGCTACGCAGGCCCGCGACCTGGCCCTGATGGACGGCGCGTATCGCGTCGAGGCGGTGCAGCCGGTCGATATGTTCCCCCATACGCACCACGTGGAGAACGTGGTGAAGCTCGTCCGCCGGTAGGCGACTCCTGTTCCGGGGCGGTTTTTATACTATCGGCTCCTGTTCGGGCGTTATATTTGCAGTACTATTTCAAAAACGAATGAAACGTATGAAAAAATGGATGATTTTAGCGGCGGCGGTCGTATTGGCTGCGCCGGTGTTCGCTCAAACCCAGGAGGCTTTCCCGAGTTATATTCAGGTGAACGGACGTTCCCAAATGGAGGTTACGCCGGATGAATTCTATCTGTCGATTGTAATCAACGAGCGCGAGTCGAAAGGAAAAATTACGGTCGAAATTCAGCAGCGGCAGATGATCGATGCCCTGAAGAAGTTGGGCGTCGATGTCGAGAAACAGCTCAAGGTGGCCAATATGTCGAGCGATTTCTACAAGAAGGCCAGCTCGCTGACCACCGCCAAATACCAGTTGCTGCTCCATTCGGCGGCCGAAGTGGGTGACGTGACCGCCGCCCTGGGCGATCTGGGCATCTCGAACGTCGGTATCGTACGCGTGACCCGTTCGGACATCGACTCCCTGAAGGAGCAGGTGCGCCTGGATGCCATCCGCAACGCCAAGTCGTCGGCCGAAGCGCTGGCCGGGGCGATCGGGCAGAAGATCGGAAAATGTTTCTATATCTACGATTCTAATTACGACGTAGCTCCGCAGTATTACGACAATATGATGATGGTGCGTTCGAAGGCGATGATGGCCGACAGCGCCGAAGCGGGTGCGCCCGAAGAGCCTTCGCTCGATTTCAAAACGATCAAGCTGGAGTATAACGTCCAGACCAAGTTCGTCCTCGAATAATCGGGGTTATCGTCGGAAATGAATTGGCAGGCCGAATTTTTGGATAACCCGGAAATTCGGCTTACCTTTGACCACTTTCCCTTTTTTTCAAAAGCAAGGAATTATGGAGAACAGATTCAGTTTCGATTACCAGCACTACGACTCTCCGGAGGGGATGCCCGCCGGGGACCGGGAGTTGGTGGAGGAGGCTCGCCGGGCCGTCGCCCGGGCGTACGCTCCCTATTCCAAATTCCGGGTAGGCGCTGCGGCCCGTTTGCGCAGCGGGAAGATTCTCTGCGGCAGCAACCAGGAGAGCGAGGTGTTTCCTGCGGGCATGTGCGCCGAACGGTCGTTGCTGTTCCATGCCGGAGCGTGCCATGCCGACGATCCGATCGAGGCGCTGGCCATCGCTTCGGAGCCGTCCGAGCGGGAGTGCTATCCCTGCGGACAGTGCCGCCAGGTGCTGCTCGATGCGGAGCGTCGCCAGGGGGCGCCGATCCGTATCATCATGTCCGGTGCGGGCGGTGCCACGGTGGTGGATTCGGCCGTGCGGCTGCTTCCTTTCACGTTCCAGTTATAATCCGCTTCGCAATTACGCTCCGTTTCCGATGTTCGCTCCCGAAGATATTCTGTACGAGGACAACCACCTTTTGATCGTCAATAAACGGTGCGGCGACCTGGTGCAGCCCGATCCGTCGGGCGGCGATGCGCTCGAACGGCAGATCAAGGAGTTCATCCGGCGACGCGATGCCAAGCCCGGCGAGGTGTTCCTCGGCGTGGTGCACCGCATCGACCGTCCCGTGAGCGGAGCCGTCATTTTCGCCAAAACGTCGAAAGCCCTCGCCCGCCTGAACGAGATGATCCGCCGGGGCGAGATCAAAAAGACCTATTGGGCGCTTACGGAGAGTCGTCTCGATCCCGAAGAGGGAGAGTTGTGCCACTATATCCTGCGTAACGAGAAAACCAACCGTTCGCGGGCGCTCGATGCGCCCCGGGGCGATGCAAAACTGGCGAAATTGCGTTACCGCACCCTGGGGGCGAGTACCCGTTATACGCTGGTGGAGGTCGATTTGCTGACGGGGCGCCACCATCAGATCCGGGCGCAGCTCTCGAAGATCGGCTGCCCGATTAAGGGCGACCTGAAATACGGGGCCCGCCGTTCGAATCCCGACGGAGGCATTTCGCTCCATTCGTACCGTGTCGATTTCATCCATCCCGTGCGGCGCGAGCGGATCGTCGTGACGGCGCCCGTGCCGAAAGAAGATAATCTCTGGGCGTTCTTCGCTCGACAATTTTCATTGTTGCCATGCGAATTTTGATTCAACGGGTGCGCCGTGCGTCGATTTCCATCGGCGGAACCCTCAAATCGGCCATCGGATCGGGACTGTTGGTTTTCGTCGGTATCGAAGCCGAGGACGGCGAGGAGGATATCGAGTGGCTTGCGGGTAAACTCACCCGGCTGCGGATTTTCGACGACGAAAACGGGGTGATGAATCTCGACGTGCGGCAGGTCGGCGGCGAAATATTGGTGGTGAGCCAGTTCACGCTGCATGCCTCGACCCGTAAGGGCAACCGCCCGTCCTATATCAAGGCGGCCCCCGAAGCGATTTCCCGACCTTTGTACGAGCGGTTCGCCGCCGGTGTAGGCCGTGCGCTCGGGCGCGAAGTCGCCACCGGGGAGTTCGGAGCCGATATGCAGGTCGAGCTGGTGAACGACGGGCCGGTGACGATCTGGATCGACTCCCGACAACGCGAATGACTTCAGTTATTTCAAAGATAGTGAAAGATGAGCGCAATCGTGCGGGCTTGCACGCAGAGATTGCCGAATCGGATCCTATCTGAGGCTATGTCAAAGATATAAAAAGTTTGTTATGAAGAAGTATTTTTTGTGTATGGTCGCTTTGCTGTCGCTGGCGATCGTAGCCTGCGAAAGTGACGATACGGCGCCTGCGCCGGCCGTGCGTCCGACTTTCGATCTGATCGACGCGCAGCCCGATGTGACGAGTGCGGTCGTGGCGGCCAACATCGAATCGAAGGGCGAAGTGCCCATCTCCGAAGTCGGCTTCTCCTACCAGGAAGCGGGCGGGGAGTACGTCGATGTGGTTTGTACGAATTTCAAGGACGGTCTGGCCCGGCAGACCCTGACCGGCCTGAAGCCCGACACCGAATATCGTTGGTACTGTTATGCCGTCTTGGGCGGCGAGCGGTTCAATGCGTCGCTGTCGAAAACGTTCAGGACCCTCAAGGAGGGGGAGGTGCCTCCGGCTCCAACGCCCCAGTTCGGCAAGCCTTCGGCTTCCGAGGTGCAGGCTACGAGCGCATTGCTCGCGTGCGCTTATCTATATACCGGTGATGCGGCCGATATTGCCGAAGCCGGTTTCGGATACAAGCCTGCGGCATCGGCCCAAACGGGATATACTATGGTAGAGATTACGCCGGACGACTCTTCGTTGTCGGCCCGTCTGGAGGAGCTGACGCCTGAAACGGCTTACGAGTTCTATGCCTATCTGGTGATCGACGGAAAGAATTACACCAGCGAACGGGTCGTTTTCACCACGTTGAAGGAGGGCGAGCAATCGGGAGCTCCGCAGTTCGAAACGCCTTCGTCGTCCGGGGTTTCTCCGACCGGAGCGACGCTTGCCTGCGTTTATGAGTACGAAGGCGACGGCGATGTTGCGGAAGCCGGCTTCGGGTATAAGGCCGGTGCGCAGGAGGAATATACCGAGGTGAAGGCTGCTTCGACGGCTTCGCCCCTGACTTATGAGCTGAACGGACTCGAACCCGAAACGAAATACGATTTTTATGCGTATGTCGTTATCGGCGACGAGCGTTATACGAGCGCCGTTGCGCAGTTCACGACCCTTAAAGCGGGTGAAAATCCCGAGCCGGAGTTCGGTCCCGTCGCTGCGACGGATGTGACCGCTTCGTCGGCCATCCTGACGGGCAGCTTCACCTATGAAGGCGAAGAAACGGTCGGCATCGAAGTAGGATTTGCTTACAAAGCCTCCGGTGAAACGGATTACGCCACGAAAACGGTGACGGCTTCGTCGGGAGATAAGCGTGCGGCCATTACCGGATTGAGTGCCGCGACCACCTATACGTTCCACCTGTACGCCTCGATCGGCGGCAAGCAGTATCGGAGCCAGGAGGGTACTTTCACCACCGAGAGCGGAACAGTCCCCCCCCCGGAAAACGTTTATCGTACCGGCTGGGCCGAATTGCCGGTGGAGGAGCAGAACAGCGACTACTACTATGCGCATCATATCTGTCCGGATTTCTATGTCGGCAGCCAGAAAGCCCGCAATTATACGGTCTGCTTCAGCGCCGAGCACCACTGTCCGGTCTGGGTGGCCGCTCCGCGCCACGATTGTTACAATGGAAGTTCCGGCCGTTCCTCTTACAGTCGCGATCCGGATATTCCGTCCAACCTCCAGTACAGCAGCACCGATACCGGCGGTGGCTGTAACAAAGGACACATGCTTGGCTCGGCCGAACGCACTGTCACTAAAGCCACCAACAAGCAGGTATTCTACTACTCGAACATAGCGCCGCAGTTCTCTTCGAGTTTCAACACCGGAGGCGGGGCATGGAACAATCTGGAAAGTTTTGTCGATGCGCAGGTTTGCGCCGATACGACTTATATCGTGGTAGGCACCTATTTCGAACCTTTCACCGATGCTTACGGCAAGAGTTGTACTTCGTCGAAAATCGATTTCGGCGGACGCAGCGACGTGAGCCGGCCTTCGATGTTCTACTACCTGCTGCTGCGGACCAAGAACGGAAATACGAAAAAATCGGTGATGGATTGTGCCGCGAGCGAATTGAAGTGCGCCGCCTTCGTGTTGCGTCATAACATGGATAAAGGGCACAAGCCGCAGGCCAAAGATATGATGTCGGTGGCGGAAATCGAGCGATTGACGGGCTTTACCTTCTTTGCCAACGTGCCGAATGCGCCGAAGGATACCTACAATCCGTCGGATTGGGGCTTGTAGCGTTCCGAATGGAAACCCGGGTCTATTCTTGGGGCGACGGCCGACCCTGGCACAGCTACGCGGCGTATTGCCGGCGACATTTCGGCGGCCGGGTGCGTAAGATCGCGGTGGATGCCGGCTTGAGCTGTCCCAACCGGGACGGAACGATCGGATCGGAGGGGTGTACGTTCTGTGACAACAGGGCGTTCACCCCTTCCTACTGTTCGCCCCGGAAGAGCCTGACGCGGCAGATCGACGAGGGAATCGCTTTCCATGCGGCCCGAGGGCGGGACGAAGGGCTTTGTCTGGCCTATTTCCAACCTTTTTCCAATACGCACGCTCCTGTCGCGCGACTTCGGGAGCTTTATGCCGAAGCGTTGGATCATCCCCGGATTTCGGGACTGGTGATCGGCACGCGGCCCGATTGCGTGGACGACGAGAAGCTGAATTTGCTGGCGGAGCTGGCGCGGAAACACTATGTGGCGGTCGAATACGGCGTCGAATCCACCTGCGACGAAACATTGCGGGCCGTCCGTCGCGGCCATGACTTCGCGGCGGCCCGGCAGGCTATTGCGGCGAGCGCCGCACGGGGGTTGCACGTCGGGGCCCATTTCATTCTGGGGCTGCCCGGCGAAGACGACGAAATGCTTCTTCGGCAGGTGGAGCGGATCAATGCCCTGCCGCTCGAAACGGTCAAGTTCCACCAGTTGCAGCTCGTTCGGGGAACGGCCCTTGCCGCCCAATACGACGCTGAGCCCGGCCGCTTCCGCCTGCGTACCTCCGAGGAGTATCTCTCGCTGGTGGTCGAGGTGTTGCGGCGGCTGCGTCCCGATATGGCTGTGGAGCGTATCGCCAGCGAAGTGCCGATGGGGTTTCACCACTTGACGCAGTGGCATTTAACGCGGGTTTCCACCCTTTGGTCCCTGCTCGAAAAAAGATTAACGGCACGGAACGCGTATCAAGGCGAAATTTTTATACCTTTGCGCCGTTAAACCTTAATTGTTCAAGGAAAAATGACTCTGTTGAAGGAAAAAATAACTTTCGGGACGATTATGGGCGTAGTACGGGAATATTTCGTGATGACGATCGGTATTCTCCTCTACACGTTCGCGTGGATCGCCTGTATTCTGCCCGCACACGGTACCGGCGGCGGTGCCACGGGTGCGGCGCTGGTGTTGTGCGGGGCGATCGAAAACCTGTTCAACTTCCAGATCAACATCGGTACGATGGCGTTCATCGTCAATGGTATTCTGCTGCTGTTCGCAGGTTTCATCATCGGTTGGAATTTCGGTATCAAAACGATTTTCTGTATCATCGTGCTTCCTGCGTCGCTGAACTTTTTCCAGGAAACGCTGCCCGGCGTGCAGGCGTGGCTGGCGGAACTGGGCGTTATCCCACCCGATGCGATCAGTCTGTTCGGTAATCTGGAACCGCTGCTGCTGGTCATCATGGGCGGTATGCTGTCCGGTGTGGGTATCTATATGTGTTTTCGTCAGGGCGGTTCGACCGGCGGTACGGATATCGTGGCGCTGCTGATCAACAAGTATCATCCGATCAACTACGGCCGTGTCGTGCTGGTGACCGATTCGCTTATCATCTGTGCATCGCTGCTTGTGGGCAACGGCATCGAGACGGTGATCTACGGCTTCCTGCTGACGGCGGTATTCGGTCTGAGCACCGATGCGTTGCTGGCGGGCAACCAGCAGTCGAATCAGATTCTGGTCATCAGCCATGAGCACGACCGTATCGCTGCGGAGATCGTCGAGAAGGCGCATCGCGGGGTGACGATGCTCAACGGCATGGGATGGTACACGAAGGAGTCGTCTCAGGTAGTGATGGTCATTTGCCGCAAACGCGAAACGGCCGACATCCTCAAGATCGTCCGCAACCTCGACCCCAAGGCGTTCGTTTCGGTGGCTTCGGTAACGGGTGTTTACGGACAGGGCTTCGGTATCATCGACGGCGGTATGCTCAACGGTATGAAGAAGAATTAGGGAATCTTCTTTGATTTGAAATAATACTCCCCGTCGGATCGACGAGGAGTATTTGTTTTCCGGGAATAATGCGTAACTTTACCCGAAGAAAAACCGAATAGATTCCGTCGTTTTGCGGTTGCGGCGCGGCTCCGGACGGGCCGGTCGGTTCCGCAGCCTGAAAGCACTCCTTTTCGATCCTGCTACGACCATGCGCTATGCCGACATCGTACTTCCTCTGGCCCAGCCTCTCTACACCTTCGCGGTGGCGGAAGGCGTGACACTTTGCGAGGGGATGGCCGTAGCCGTGCCTTTCGGCCGATCGAAGATCTACACGGGCATCGTCTGGCGGCTGCACGACCGGCGCCCCGATTTCAAGACCGTCAAGACCGTCTCCCGCGTGCTCTACGGTACGCCTCTGCTCGACGAGCGGCAGCGCCGTTTCTGGGAGTGGGTCGCCGATTATTACATGTGCACGCTGGGCGAGGTGATGCGCGTGGCGCTGCCGTCGCTGATGAAGCCGAGCG
>ENA-UACX01000256-UACX01000256.1-human-gut-metagenome-genome-assembly--contig:-NODE-256-length-11764-cov-8.750790_pt1 | contig 11764 bp, 4 predicted proteins | sample MGYA00243885_ERZ654237 | MGnify/ENA primary metagenome ERZ654237 (study PRJEB26926, sample SAMN06165015) | human gut metagenome | biome: ENVO:00009003; feature: ENVO:2100002; material: ENVO:00002003... | reverse complement strand
TTGTTGCTCAGGATATTATAAATAATGTTAAACTAAAGTGTTGCGGAATTAAGGATAATCATATTTTTTATCCGTTAGTATTAGAACTGTACACTCAGACCGAAAGTAACCGACATCGGGAACGGATAACGTCCTCCGTCAAATCCCGAATACAATACATTGGAGTCACCAACTTCCGGATCGCCGAACTTATTGTACGAAGAGATGGTACATACATTGTCGACACTGGCAAATACGCGTGCATTTTCCATTTTCACCGGTTTCAGCACATTCTTCGGGAATGTATATCCTATCTGAATATTTGAAATCTTCAGATAATCCCCCTTCTGGATGTAGGCGTCGGACACACGCATGTTCTTATTATAGTCTGTCTTGGTGATACGCGGATATTTGGCGCCGGTATTCGAAGATGACCATGCATTATTGATATATTCCTTCAGTACATTCTGATAACCGCCGTCGGGTGCATAGACTGAGGTCAAGCGGGCCGAAGAATAAGAAAGGATATCCATACCGGCTACACCGTACAAGTTCATCGAGAAATCAAAGTTTTTCCAGGAAGCGGTAAGGTTCATTCCGTAAGTGAACTTGGGATATCCATTGCCTATAACAGTACGGTCGGCATCGGTAATCTGCCCGTCACCATTCAAATCAACAAACTTATAGTCGCCGGGCTGGGTAGTCTTGTCCTGATATACACCACTTTCAACTCCCTTTTCAACCGCCAGCCTATTCATTTCATCAATTTCGGCCTGGGTTCTGAAAATGCCTTCTACCTTCCAGCCATAGTAGGAACCTACAGGATAGCCGTTCTGTGTAATGGAGTGGTTGTCCCAGTTGTCGCCATCTTGTGCTGAACCTGACTTGCTGAATATCGGATCGCCGACTTCAATAGCCTCGTTCTTCAGGGTAGACCCATTCAGTCTTATGCCGATATTCCAATCGCTGAAGCTCTTGTTCCACGCAGCAGTAAACTCGAAACCTGAGTTACGGATATGTCCCGCATTAGTATAGACATTGGAGAAACCGGTGGAAGGACGAATCTGGCGATACAGAAGCAGATCCTTTGCGTCACGGATAAAGTAATCGGCAGAGAAAGAAAGCTCATTGTTCATAAAGGCAAAGTCAATACCGATATTTGTCTGCTCATTGGTTTCCCATTTCAGGTTGGTATCAATTTCTTTCTGCTGGGCAATACCGGCACCGTTAATCACACTCGAACCATTAAAGAACCAGTACATTGCATTTGCCGAAGACAACTGTGCTATGGACAAGTTGGTACCATTGCCCGCATTACCGGTCTGTCCCCATCCGGCACGCAACTTCAAGTTACTGAACAGTTCTAAATCCTTAATGAACTTTTCCTCGGAAAGACGCCAAGCTACAGAAGCGGAAGGGAATGTACCATAACGATTGCCGGCACCAAAGTTCGAAGAACCGTCGCGGCGTACCGTTGCAGTCACAATATAGCGGTCGTTCAAAGTATAAGTCAGACGGCCGAAGTAAGAAAGGAATCTTGTCTTCAAATCCAGCCCACCATCCGTTTGCTTAGACGATGGGTCATTGGTCAATGAAATTTTGCGGATGTTGTCTGCCGGGAAATCGTTGGCACTGGAATTCAGCCAGGCACCGTTCGTATCGCTGGTAGAGAAACCGGCCATTGCACTTACGCGGTGATGCTCATTGGACCAGTCATAGTTCAAGAACGCTTCCAGACCGAGTGAAGTGGACTGGCTCTGGTTCAGCGAGAACGAGTCCTTACGGTCTTGAGTTCCAAAGGTTCTATCATTATAGGCTGTATAGCCATTATAACCTTTTGTATAATAATTATAACTGGCAATAGTCTTGAAAGTCAACCCTTTGTACAAATCGAGTTGTAGGAAAGCACTAGCAAGCATACGGTCCCATTTATTAATACTGTCGGCAGTCTTGGCAGCAGCAACCAGATTGTCAGCTCCCTTGTTCACGTCTCCATTGCCTTCTTTCTTGTAATGTCCCCAAGTACCGTCGGGCAACACAATAGGCATGGAATAGAAAACACCGTCCTCTACATAATCCATGGTTGGAATGGCTTGTGCATAGTTTCTCAGGTTGCCTCCTCCCATCTTTTCCGAATGTGCATAGTTCAAGTTCAAGCCTACATGCAGAAAGTCTTTCACTTTGTGAGTGATATTAGCGCGTGCCGTCAAGCGTTTAAAATTCGACTCAATCACGATACCCTGGTTGTTCAAATAACCCAGAGATAAGTTGGCTTGGGTATTTTCGCTGCCTCCCGAAGCAGAAAGGTTATAGTTCTGCTGTAATGCCGTGCGTGACATTTCATCCTGCCAGTCAATGCTGTTCAGTCTGCCTATGTAATCCTCGCCATATGCCAGATTGGTCATGGCAATACCGTCATTCTTGACGGCGGAACGTACAGCACTTGCAAACAAGCCCGCATCAGCCACATCAATCTTATTCGAATTGAACTGGAGGGCATAGTTGGCCGAAAAGTTCACCTTTGCCTTCCCCTTACCACCGTTCTTGGTAGTAATCATAATGACGCCATTGGCACCGCGAGTACCATAGATTGCCGTAGCCGAAGCATCCTTCAGAATTTCGATGGACTCTACATCATTAGGATTCAAGAAATCGATGGAAGTTCCTACCTGCACACCGTCCACTACATAGAGTGGGTCGGCAGAACCATTCACGGTTGCCACACCGCGGATACGGATGGAGAAACCTCCTTCCGGGTCACCGGAAGAACGGATGACAGATACACCTGCCGCAGCTCCCTGCAAACCTTGTCCCAAGTTCACCGGATTCCGCTTCATCATTTCCTCCGCATTCACGGAAGCCACAGAACCGGTGAGGTCGGATTTCTTCATCGTACCGTAGCCCACAACAACTACCTCATCCAAGGTTTCGGTATCCTCCTTTAAAGTAATTTTCAGAGCATTCATATTCCCGGTTACTTTGACCGTTCGCGCCAGATAACCGATGTAACTGGTCTTCAGCGTAGAACCTACGGGACACTGCAAGGAGAAGTTACCGTCCAAATCGGTAATCATACCGTTTGTCGTACCTTCCACAATGACATTGGCACCGATGATGGGCTCGCCTTTCTCATCCACCACTTGGCCCTTCACAGTAACTACACTCTGCTGTACGACAGTGACACCTGCAAACGGCTGTACGCTTGTTGCAAAGAGAGGTCCGGCACATGCCAGCGATACTGACATGATACCCAAATACTTCATCACATTTCTCATAAATACTAAATACTTAGGTTTAACAAATACCCCGGTCATAAGCACATCGGGAAAAAGATATGCGACACAATTTTGTGCCACTATAGAGGCACTGCCGTGCCATTGGGAAGGCACATCTGTGCCACCATAGTGGCACAGATTTCGGTAACTATATCCCTTTCTCTTCCATACCGACAGGGGTGAATTCAATATAGATTTTCAAAGATTAAGTTCAGAAACTCAGGGAAGTGCCTTCAATCTGGTTCAACAGTTGCGGTTTGGCCTTTCCACAATCCACTTTCACAACCTGAATACGGTTGTCGGCAGGTAGACAAACCAATCCTTCTGCCTGCTTCTTGTCAGCACTGTATACCTTCAGGCTCATTTTGCTCCAATCCATCTCAGCAGTGGACTGCGCCAACTTCAGATGAGGAAGTACCGAACCGTCACGTACCAGCATGATTATCGGCAGACTGCCTGCTTCAATCCGGTGCCATCCGCCTTCGTAGACTTTCTCTGTCTGGTAGTCTATCCATTTTCCTTCGGGAAGGTAAACTGTGCGGCCCGTCATACCGGATTCAAGCAAGGGGGCAACCAGAATCTGCGAACCGAAGAGATACTCGTCATCCACTTTCCATGCTCCCGGATCATCGGGGAATTCTACAAACAAGGCTCTTAGCATCGGTAAGCCCTTTTCTGTACATTCCTTAGCCTGAGCATACACATAAGGCATCAGACGGTACTTCATCTCCGCACTCTTGCGGAAGACATCCTGCACACGCTTGCTGTCGTACAACCACGGCTCTGTCGGAGGTGCCCCATGCGCGCGGGTATGGGAAGTAAGAAAACCGAACGGTATCCAGCGGCAATACAAGTCCTCCGGAGTGGATTTTACAAAGCCGCCCATATCATGGCTCCAGAAGGAGAAACCGGACAAGCCGAAGGACAAGCCTGCACGAAGCGTACCCAGCAGACCCGTGTTCGTAGTTGCAGCATCACCGCCCCAATGCAATGGATAACGCTGGGAACCAGCCCATGCGGCACGTGCCCACATTATATTCTCGTTGTGCAACTTCTTGGTTATCTCGGACACTGCCATATCATAACGCACCGGATAGAGGTTATGCTCATACCATCCGCTCTTGCCGGAAGCGTAAATACCATTCAGTGGAGCAGCCTCGCCAAAGTCTACTTTAATGGCACTGACACCGATATTCAGCAATCCCGCCAGTTTGTCCTGATACCACTTTACTGTTTCCGGATTGGAAAAATCAAGCACCACATCTTCGTAGGGAAGTTCACCATTTCCATTTTTCACATACATGTCTTTCTCTATCAGTTCAGAGAAATAACGGTTTTTAGGAGTGAAATAAGGCAACTGCCACAAACATACATGGAAACCTTGAGACCTCAAATCCTTCAACATCTGCTGTGGATTCTGGAAACGGTTCTCGGAGAATTTATAGTCACACTGCCAGTCCACATCAAACCAGCCGGTATCGAAATGGATAACATCGCACGGATACTTGTTCTTACGGATATTGGCCGCTACATCATAACCTTCCTTTTCACTGAAATAGGTAATACGGCTCATCCACGTACCGAAAGACCACAAGGGGGGCATGCCCGGCTTTCCTACCAAATCGGTGTACTCGTCCAGAATATCTTTCGGCTCGCCGAAGAAAACGAACAAATCCAGGTTCTCGTCACCCATGAACATTTTGTTCAGCCCAATATAGGTAGCACCAAAATCACAAGTCACGGGAGCGGATGTATGCATAAACATACCATATCCCCGGTTACTCATAAAGAAAGGAATCGGTTTGTACATCTGGTCCGTCTCAGGCCCTTGTGGGTCTGTAACGAACAAGTTCACCTTCTGTCCGGCCTTGTTCAGCCCAGTGGCAGACTCTCCGCAACCAAAAATCATTTCATCTGCAGTCAAGGTAAATACCGGATTGATGCGGCGAGCATTGTCGCTTCCCCGCTTCACAAAACAGAACGGCGTATATTTTACCTGCGTAGAGTCCGCGTCGCTCAAAGCGGCAGTCTGGCTCAAGATACGTCCGGCTTTATCCTTCAAGACGATTCTCCAAGGATTCTTGTTAATCTGAATGGTTCCATAGTCGCTGGAATAGATAATCTTGTCATTCGTCTCGGTAACTTTCCAGCTTCCATCCCTGCCCGGTTCCTTTGCCAACATGATGGAAGCGGCAGGTTTGGGTTCCACCGGGGTCGTTAGCATACGGATACGTACCGTACGCGGAGTTACAAAGTCAATCTTGAATTTGAGGTTAGGGTCATTTTCATAGGCAGTGAAGGGGAAATCGAGCATTCTCATTTTACGGGGCTGTGCACCGTTGGTATTGAAGGCTTGGCGGGGCATCAGATGCCCGCGTTTCCAATTCACCAGCCCTTCACCCGACTTGGCATCGAATGACTCCAGGTGATCTGCAAAAAACAAGGTATTACTCAAGTCACGGAAATCGGTACTCATGTCCAGAGGTTGGTTCATCAAATACGAAGTACCGTCATTGACATGTGGCTGTGCCAACAGATTGCCACCGGCAAACAACAGCATCGCCACTGCTAAAAGTTCTTTCTTCATACTATTAGGATTTAAATGATCTCGCCTGCAAATGTATTTTTCTTAAAGGAAACACAGATGCCTTAAAAATGTCTTTTAATATCCGGTTTTGTTTCATAGAACCCATATAGGGCCATTGGAAACAAAATGCATACTATTTTTCACCAAACGGAGGATATCATCCCACACGAATACGCAAATCTTTCCTTGCTCGTTCGAAGGATTATATTTAAGTTTGCAGTTACAATATTGTTAATCCTTCTAATAAAGAAAATACATGAAACAACTGCTCCTATTCCTTATATGCAACCTGGCCTTCCTCCTTACTGTTCAAGGTAACTCAGCGGAAATCCCGCCGGCTGTCATGTTCAAGCAGCTCTCTACAACAGAAGGACTCTCCAACAACAGTGTCCGAAGCATCTACAGAGACAATAGGGGATTCCTCTGGGTGGGGACAGAATCAGGACTCAACAAATACGACGGCTACTCCTTCCAGCAGTATTACCAGAACAACTCCGACCTGCCGGACGATGCCATCAGCGAAATTTTCGAAGGACCGGACGACAATGTATGGATAAGGACTTCCAGCGGCTACAGTATCTATAATTATAAGACCGGTAAATTCGACAATGACTATAAACCCATACTCGATGGGCTGCAAATCCCCAGTAAAAACATTCTGAGGATGGGAAAAACATCCAAGAATGAGTTTTGGGCCTACGACTATTCCAAACTTTACATACGAAGCATGGACAACAGCTCCATCAAAGCCTATCCACTGGCAGTTGAAAAGATTTCAAACCTCTATATAGGTGTCCAGTTCATTTATATAATGTACTCCAACGGTACCCTATACAGTATCAGCAAGCAGACTTCCGAAGTCAAGGAAATAGCCATTCCCACCATCTATAGACCTTTGCTGGAGAATCATGAGCCACACATTTACATAGACCAAAACGAAAGCCTATGGGTATACACCTTCCAAAACAGCCTACTTTTGCACAAGAACAGTTTTACACAGCAATGGGAGGACATCAGCCTGAACAATAACACTCACATACAGTACAATCGCGTGCAACGCATCCTCGACCTGGGAGACGGCAACGTATGGATACTTACCAGCCATATGGGGCTGTTCGTTTACAACACCCTGACCAAATCGCTTACCAACTTGGTGCACAATCCATTGAAACCGCACACCATTGCCAGCAACAATCTGAATACCATTTACCGGGACAAAGACGGAACCATATACATAGGGAATTTCAAACACGGTATTTCCTATTATAGCCCCATGTCCCAAATCATACTATGCAACAAATCCCTGGAATATGATGATATCCTGACCTTCTGCGAAGACACCAGCCAGGAATACATTTACTACGGAACAGACGGTACGGGACTAATCCGACGTTCACTAGTGACCGATTCATACGAAAAGATAGCAACTCCCGCCAATATTGTAGTCGACTTATCCATCGACTCCAAAAACCGCCTATGGATAGGCACCTTCCAGAAAGGACTGCTATGCTACTCGAAAGGGCAAATCAAACAATACACAGTAAGTAACAGCCAGCTTCTCGAGAACAATGTGTATACAGTAAAGGTAGACAAACACGGATACATCTGGATAGGTACCATGAAAGGATACATACAGAGGTTAAATCCGGAAACCGGGCAGTTTGACACCATCTTGTACCGTCCGAGAGAATTCTTTGTCCGAGATATGTACTATGATAAAGACAGTACCCTTTACGTAGCGACCAAAGGAGGACTCATTATCATCGATACGGAAACCCAAGCCTATAATATCTACGCCGAAGCCGGCCGCTTCAAGGAGAACAATATGCTCACTGTCTATAAGGACAGCCGGGACCTTCTTTGGATAGGACATCCACACGGACTGAGTATATGGAACCAGAAGAACGACTCCATCTACTTCCTTGACCAGAAAAACGGACTTGCCGCCAACCTCGTCAGAGCCGTCACGGAAGACAACAACAACCAGATGTGGATTGGTACCGGCAACGGCATCTCACGAATCAAAATAACAAACGGTACATACGCCATCGTGAACTACTCCGTAAGCGACGGACTGATATGCAACGATACCAATGTCCACGCCATCCTCAAGCTACAGAACGGCAATATACTGATAGGCACGCCACAAGGTTACCAGACTATCATTCCACAAGACATCCTGACCACAAGTTATGATGCCAATATTTACCTTACCGGTATTGAGCTCAAATCCGGAATGACCCATCCGGACATCCTGAACGGCAGCTCACTTGAATGTGCACAACATCTTTCCTTCACTGAAAAGGAAAATTCATTCACTCTGTCCTTCTCTGCCCTCGACCTGGTGGAAACGGATAAGATAAAATATGCCTATAAGATTCATTCCAACTGGATTTATGCTGAAAACAACAAAGTAAACCTATCCATGCTGACTGCCGGAAACTATACTTTATCCGTCAAGGCATGCAACTCACAAGGCATATGGAGCCCCAACGTCAAGGAACTGAAAATAAAGATACTCCCTCCTTGGTGGCGCACTTGGTGGGCTTATACCATATATAGCGGTATCGTTTTGTGCATCCTTCTGTCCATTATCCGCAATCTGCGCTTACGCCAAAAGCAGAAACAAATCATGCAGGCCATCGAGGTGGAAAATGAAAGGCAGCAGAAAATCAACAATATGAAACTGCAGTTCTTTGCCAACATAAGTCACGAACTGCGGACCCCCTTGTCACTTATCATCAATCCGCTTGAAGAGTTTTTCGTAGACCATCCCGAATATCGTAAAGGCATTCTGGATATGGTCAAACAAAATGCCGACTATCTGCTGGAACTGATTAACCAACTGCTGGATTTCAGAAAGCTGGATGCCAAGGCTGAAACCCTGAAATGCAAACATGACAACATCCTTATCATTCTGAGTGAAATATTCCACTCTTTCGATCCGATAGCACAGAAACGGAACATCAGCTATAGCCTTACCGCTCCACAACATTCTGTATTCATGGATTTCGACTATGACAAGATACGCAAGATATGCACAAATATCCTGTCAAATGCATTCAAGTTCACTCCCAATAAAGGAAGCATCTCACTGGATATTGCCGTAAGAGGCACAAATCTGGAACTGACCTTTACCGACACCGGTTGCGGCATAGAGGATGAAGCCAAGGAGAAAATATTCCAAAGATTCTATCAGTCGGGCAAAAACCAGTCGAACAACGGAGGCAGCGGCATTGGACTGCACATTGTTTCCGAATACGTAAAGATGCATCAGGGTACTGTCTGTGTCAGGGATAACCAGCCTTGTGGTTCTGTATTCCTGATTGCCCTACCCCTACACCAGAACAGTAATGAAACCAAAAACGGAGAACCGGTCGAAGGACCGGAAATAAAAGAAGAATCCCATCCATTCACCATACTACTCGTAGATGACAACTACGACTTCTTGAAATTTCTCTCTGAAAGTCTTGCCAGGCAGTATCATGTATTAAAAGCCACAAACGGAAAACATGCACTGAATGTACTGGAAAAGGAAGATATTGATTTAGTGGTCAGTGACATCATGATGCCCGAGATGGATGGTCTGGAACTATGTTCAACCATCAAGAATGACATACGCTACTCCCATATCCCCATTATCCTCCTGACAGCTAAGGCAAGTGAAGAACACCAATTGGAAGGGCTTAGCGTTGGCGCAGACGACTATATCACCAAGCCTTTCAATATGGAAGTCCTCAAGCTGCGCATCAACAAGATTATCGAGATGAACGTCAAACGTCAGGAAATATTCAATCAGGACATTAAAATCGAGCCAAGCCGTATCACCATCACTCCCCTTGACCAGCAGCTGGTGGAAAAAGCCATCCAGATTGTAGAGGACAATATCAGCGAAACCGAGTTTTCCGTCGAGGAGCTTGCCAGCAGCCTGAATATATCACGCAGCTATTTCTACAAGAAAATGATTAAGATAACGGGAAAGAAACCCATCGAATTCATCAGGACCATCCGTATGAAACGTGCACAACAACTCTTGACAGAAAGCCAGATGCAAGTTTCGGAAATTGCATATACCTTGGGGTATAACTCCCCCAAGATATTCTCCAAACATTTTAAAGAAGAGTTCAACATCAGCCCATCCGAATTTATAAGGCAGCAGGCTGAATAGAAACATTATTTTGACATCAAAGCATCCAACGAAGACACCAACGCCACCAAAGCAGCACTCCAATTAATGGCTATTTCATTGGAAGCATACGAACCTTCCACATCTGCATAAGACTCATCCGGCAGATTGGAAGGATAGGGTACACCGTCTTGTTGGCCAGGATTGGGACCGCCAACAAGGAAACCGGGAAGAGGTGCCTCTATATCATCCGATGCAGAAAGACGATGGTGCGGATACAGAGGACTTTTCATCCCGAAACCGGTGACATAACAATATCCCGTGGCATTCTTTCCTAAAATGTAGTCCATATTGCGGTAGGCGTTCGTCAGGTACGACTTCTCACCCGTAAGCAAATAGGCGCAAACCAGTGAAGTGGCTTGGTTAGCACACCCTTCGGCAAGGCATCCCCAAAAGAAATCTTTGGCATCGTTGCCGTAAGGAGCGTGGAAAGGAGAGCGGTCAGCACCCCGCACAGCCTCGGCAGCATAGTCCAGTAGCAGGTCTTTCATGGCATTTGCCAACTCCACGTCTTCACCCTGATATTCCCTGCCCGGTTGCAGCCAGGCAAACACGCCCAACGCAGTGGTATTGCCCCAAGAAGGAGTCTTATATGCAGTGGGCAGATGCTTCTTCACTTGTTCCCGGTAAACGGGCTTTCCCGTAGCAAGATAGAGCTCGGAAGCCGCCCAGAAGAATTCGTCATCGGCACTACGATCACCGTAAGCTCCCGTAACCACGGCAGGTTGATATTGCTTGTTGAGGAGGTCCTGATGATAGAGCGCTTGCGGATGCGCTTCTGCCCAGGCGTAAGCACGTTCGGCAGCCTGCAAAGCCACTTCCGAAAAGCCAGGATAATCCTCTTCGTAAGGAGCAAACAACACGGAAGCTTGCGCTAAAGCCGCAGCATAGTCCAATGCCGCCGTTACTGATTTCTGAACTACATAACGGGGCTGCTTACACTCCGTAGGCTTGATAAATCCCTCGAACGAAGGGGTAGTCAGCTTGTGGTAGACTCCTCCGTCGGCAGGGTCTTGCATGGTCAGCATCCATTTCAGGTTATAGTACATCTCGTCCAGCAAATCGGGCGTGTGGTTTCCGCTTTCCGGGATGTTCACCCGTTGACGGATAAAATAGTCAGGAAAGCGGGCATAAATCGCCTGCATCAATCCGATGGAATAAGCGGAGTTCACAATGTACTTGTTATAATCTCCGGCATCATACCATCCTCCCGGAGAAGAAATCACCGCTCCCGCCTTACGTTCCGGCCCGGCAGCATTGGGATGTACCAGCACCTTGTCATCTGGATGGCCTGCCGGACGGCTCCACCGACCCGCATAAGTCGCTTCGATGGGCATACCCGTACGTTGGTAATAGAAAGATTTCAAAGCGGCATCGGCCAAAGGGGACAGCACCTTTTCCTTTACTTCGAATGCCACTGAATCGCCGTTAACCAACAGAAGATATCTTCCCGGTACCGTGATGTCACTGAAATCCAATATTGTCCTGCTCCTATCCGACCAAGCGGATGAAGCGGTATATCCGGGTTTGCCGGAAAGTAGCCGATTGCCCGTGGCTGCATCTACTATGGTAAATTCACGTACCTCACCGGCATTCACCACAGCTACTTTTTCCTGCTGGGGATAATACCCTAACTGATTCAAACGTACAGTTTCTGAAGGATGCCCTAAAGTGGCCATTCCTCCCAGAACTGTAAACAGACATGTAGTTATATTCATATCACTATTCTTTATATAT
>ENA-UACX01000252-UACX01000252.1-human-gut-metagenome-genome-assembly--contig:-NODE-252-length-11822-cov-4.663551_pt1 | contig 11822 bp, 5 predicted proteins | sample MGYA00243885_ERZ654237 | MGnify/ENA primary metagenome ERZ654237 (study PRJEB26926, sample SAMN06165015) | human gut metagenome | biome: ENVO:00009003; feature: ENVO:2100002; material: ENVO:00002003... | reverse complement strand
ACGAGATTCCTCTACGTCTCGTGGGCTCGGAGATGTGTATAAGAGACAGATCCTAATCCTACTTGCTTCCATATCTACTTCCTACAAACAAGAACAAGCAAGAAAAGGACTTGGAAAAAACTAAAAATTAGTGGCTAAATGAAGTTACTTCTGAACTCCCGCCATCTTCATTATTCCTTTTATTCCTTTCAAGGAATCGGCTAAAGTTGCCACCGGGGAACTACCACCAATAAAGATACTAATATCTCCAGGCAGCATTGTAAGATTACCGGTCTCATCTACACAAGCTAAATCCCTATCAGACAATCGAAAGACAAGTTTCTTCGATTCACCGGCTTTGAGGTGTACCCGCTGGAATCCCTTTAAGGAAGTCAAAGGAACAAGTACTTTCTGATCTGGATGGGAAATATAAAGTTGAACTACCTCTCCACCTGCAAATTCACCTTTGTTTTTCACGGTCACTTCTACTTTTATTTCTTTATCTGTCTGATTATATTTTGGGGATATTTGTAGAGATGAATAAGCAAAATCGGTATAACTCAATCCATAACCGAAAGGATAAAGTGCTTTTCCTCGAAAGTAACGGTAAGTACGCCCGGTCATATCATACGAATTAAAATCTGGTAAATCACTATCTTTTGCATAGAAAGTAACAGGCAGTTTTCCCGAAGGATTATAATCACCAAACAAGACATCGGCAATAGCTTCTCCACCATATTGTCCGCCATACCACGCATTTAAAATAGCCGGTACATGTTTTGCTTCCCAAGGAATTGCCAGCGCACTACCTGTCATCATGACAAATACAGTTGGTATTCTTTCCGCCACCAACGCTTTCATCACCTCTGTTTGAACGGCAGGCAAAGCTATTGTCGTACGATCACCACCACTAAAACCATCTTTACTGACCAGCATTTCCTCACCTTCCAACTGTGGACTGATTCCACCAATAAAAATAACTACATCTGCTCCTTTTGCTTGCGTTACCCATTGTTGGAGCATTTCATCTGTTGCAGCATCCACATGATCAAGTCCTTTCACAAATAAGACTTCAGCCTCATCGCCTATCCGTTCGCGAATAGCTTGCAAAGGAGTCAACATTCGTGTAGGATATCCATTATAATTACCCAATAATGCCTCTTTATTATCTGCATTAGGTCCCATTACTACAATCTTTTTAAGCTTATCCTTACTCAAAGGTAATACCCCCTTTTTGTTCTTAAGCAGCACAATTGACTCCTGTGCCATTCGTTTCGCCAGTTCCTGATGTTGTGCACATTCCAATACAGAAATCGGAATATTTGAATAAGGGACCTTATCCAACGGATCAAACAATCCCAAACGGAAACGAATTGAAAACAGACGTTTTAAAGAAATGTCCAATTGCTTCTCTGTAATGATTCCCTCTCTCACAGCTTTTATCAGAGCCATATAGGCTTCTTGACCGCAATCCAAATCTGTACCATGAAATACGGCATCTGCAGCAGCTGACTCTGCGTTAGGATGCGTCTTATGATGACGGTAAAAGTCATCTATGGCGCCACAATCAGAAGTTACATACCCTTTAAATTGCCACTTATCACGTAAAATGGATTGCATCAGTAAATCATTGCCGCAACAAGGTTGTCCTTGAAAAGCATTATAGGCACACATCACACCCGATACTTTCGCATCAACTACCAAGTCTCGAAATGCCGGTAGATAAGTATCCCACAAATCATACGTAGTTACGTCTGCATTAAAAATATGACGTGAACTTTCCGGTCCACTATGGACAGCATAGTGCTTGGCGCAGGCAGAGGCTTTCAGATAGCACGGATCATCCCCTTGCAACCCTAGTACAAATGCCTTACCCATCTTACCAGTCAAAAAAGGATCTTCACCATAGGTTTCTTGTCCCCTGCCCCAACGAGGATCACGAAAAATATTGATATTAGGAGTCCAATATGTCAAAGCATGATACTGACTATAATCTTTTTTGCGTTGTGTATCGTTATAAATAGCTCTGCCTTCATCTGCAATAGCAGAGGCTACTTGTTTAAGCAGCATATCATCCCAAGATGCAGCCATTCCTATGGCTTGGGGAAAAACAGTCACCTTATAATTGGATCGTCCCACTCCATGTAAACATTCATTCCACCAATTATACGCCGGAATTCCCAGCCGTTCAATCGGTGGTGTATTATTCAACATTTGCTTGACTTTCTCCTCCAATGTCAAACGAGATACCAAATCATCTACCCGTTGGTCTATCGAAAGTTCCGGATTCCTAAAAGGATATTGTCCCTGCGCCATTACATTGCATGTTACAAACAAAGCGGCTACCAAAAGATACTTTTTCCAATTCATACTATCAGACTTAATTTATTGATGCAAAGTAAATGTCATAAGGTTAACAAGAACTTTAATCAGAGATTAATAGATACTTAAAAATTGCTTAATTGGGATATTTATACTTTTATTTTTATAAATTCGAGAAAAAACATTATTTTTGTCAACACAACATATAAACCAACATACATAATGAAAAAGGTATCTTGCTTATTTCTCTTTCTATTCTTATGTCAGTACATATCAGCCCAGCATCCCGAATACGGTTTACATATCCAATCATATCCTCTTCAGGCATCCGAATTTACCAGTATGGTACTCGAAGATGGAAAGCCAATCGAAACCTTAGGACACAAAATTACTTTGAAGTTCAATATATGGGTGAGGAATGATAATGTTTTTGGCACGGTATTCCGCATCATCACCAATACCAATAAAAATATAGACTTAATGTTCAGTGTAGGTGAAAACGATAAACGTTTCCCGATATTAGTAACAGGAGATGCAGTTAGTCATATCGCCAAAGAAGTGAAATGTGAGACATGGTTACCTATCCAGTTGACATTGCATCCTAAAGACGGACAAATCACTATCAATTATGATAGTGTACAAGTTAAAACGAACTATAAAGATTTGATAAATGCACAAAGTCTACGCATCTCTTTCGGATATTGTCCTTTTGATAAGTTTTCGTTGGGTGATGTTGCTTCCATCAATTTAAAAGATATCAGCCTGAATCGGGACAATAAAGATATTCGATTCTGGAAAATGGCATATCATAACAGCAACGTGTGCTATGATGAAATTGCACAAGCACCAGCCACCTGCGAAAATGCCCGCTGGATTATGGATCAGTATATATCTTGGAAACCTATCTATTCTAAAGAATTCAATTCATCTCCCTCTATAGCATTCGACCCTACTATCGGAACTTTCTATATGGCTACAGACAAAAACAAACTATACGTATTCCACAGTGATAAATACATTACTGATACTATTATGATAAAAGGTGGGGAATTTGTATCTAATTATCCCAACCAATTGATTTACATTCCTGAACGACAGCAACTGCTATCTTACAATTTGGACGAGAATATCTACTCCATATTCGACCCTTCTACTCTAACATGGAAAGGTAATCGAACCCCATCCAAAGAACATGATTACTGGAACAATACAATCGCATACAATCCTTCCAATGAATCATTAGTCAGTTTCGGTGGTTATGGACATTACCATTACAACAACGAATTGTTAATCAGTTTTCCGTGGAGTGAAAACAAGCCACAAGAAAAAGTCAACCTCACCAATATTCATCCCCGCTATACAATGGCAAGTGTCATTGTGGGCAATACTTTTTATATATTTGGCGGAAGAGGCTGTCCTTCTGGAAGGCAAGAATTATCTCCACGCAATTACTATGACTTGTACGCTGTCAATCTGCCAACCAAACAAGTGAGCAAACTTTGGGAATGGACTGCAACACCGAAAAACGGAGACTTTCAGCCTGGCGAGAACATGATTTATGATGCTGAGAAGAAATGTTTCTATTTCTTCTGTTCGCAGCAGGGAGGAATACTGATGAAAGCTGAGTTAGAAAAGCCTGGATTTGAACCAATGTCATTGCCTATCAATTTAAAAATGGATTCACAATACATTTATAGTAATCTGTACTATTCCCCACAACAAAAAAAGCTATATGCTGCAGTGCATCAGGCAAAAGTTAGCGGCAAAGCAACTCTTAATATTTACGAGATCAATTATCCGCCTATCCCCATTCAAACTTTCAAGCAGAACCTTAATAATATGAAAAAAGAAAGTGGCAGATATACCTTATGGTGCATTGCAGGTAGCGTGTTTTTTTCCATTCTCGTTGGTTTTGTTATATTCTTCCAGAGAAAAAGAGAAAACAAAAAAATGGTAATACTTGCACAGAAAAATTTAGAAAGTGTATCTCAAGAACCGGCTGGCTGCACTGCAAAAGAACTGGAAATAAACGACATTCCCATGCCATCGGCTATTCCGGAATTCCACAATTATGATTTATCAAAGAAGTGTATATGCTTCTTTGGTGGATTCAAAGTTATAGATAAAGAAGGTACAGACATTACTTGTCTGTTCACTCCCACACTGAAAACTTTGCTTATTCTGCTCATTCTCTATACAGGCAAAGAATCAAAAGGAATTACCAGTCATAAGCTTATTCAATTGCTTTGGTATGATAAAACCGAAGAATCGGCCAAAAATAACCGTAATGTCTATATGAGTAAATTGCGTGGATTATTGGAAAAGGTAGGAAACATCAAGATTTTGAATCAAAATAGTTTTTGGAGTATTCAATTTGAAGAAGACACACAATGCGATTATCTGGAAGCCCTCCGGTTATATCGTGACGACAACCAGAACGTGGAAAAACTTCTTGAACTTTTATTAAAAGGCGTAATGCTTCCAAATATGGAAATAGATTGGATAGATACTTTCAAGAATGAATTCTCCAACAATACCATTGATTTGTTATGTCGCTTGCTAAAACGTGAGGATTTATCAAAAAATCTAAGATTGAAGATAGCCGACACCTTGTTCCAATACGATTACATCAACGAAGAGGCTCTTTGCTTAAAGTGCCAGATATTGTGCCAGCAAGGAAAGAAAGGACTTGCCAAGACAATATATGACACATTCTGCAAAGAATACAGTTCCTCAATGGGTACAGAGTACGAACATACATTCTTGGAAATTATTGAAGGAGAAGTACGGGGTCAATAATATATATCCAATATTCCACCTTCCTGAATTTTTTTAAAAGGTAGCTGCCATTGTTGGAAAGCCTCTCCATTCAAGTATATAGAACGGATGTATATCCCTTCTCCATGTGTACGGATAGTAAACTGCTTCCCATCGAGCAGATTAATGTCTATTTTTCGGAATAAAGGAGAGGTCAATTCTATAATAGGCTCTCCTGGACAAAGAGGATGAATTCCTATAGAAGTTAACACAAACCAAGCAGACATTTGCCCAACGTCTTCATTTCCTACCAATCCGGCTACTCCGTCATGATAAGCATGTGTACAGATAAAACGTGTCCAATACTGTGTCAGATCTGGACGACCTAACCGATTAAATAGAAAAGGTATATGATGCACCGGCTCATTAGCATGATTGTAATAAGGATTCCAGAGTAAATGTTCCGGTGTTTTATTGAACATATCTTCCAAACGGGCAATGACCATATCACGTCCTCCCATCAATTTCACCATCCCCTCTACATCATGTGGTACAAACCATCCTTGTTGCAATGGGTTGGATTCTATACAGCCGTAACCTTCATGCAAGATTCCTTCTTTCGGCTAAGGCATAAACTTTCCCTGTGCATCGCGCGGACGGAAACTTTGTTTACCTTCATCCCAAATATTATGATAGGAATAAGAACGTTTACGATACCTGATTTCATCTTCTTTCTTCCCTAATTTTCGTGCAAGTTCAGCCATACACCATTCGTTATAGGCATATTCAAGTGTTTCTGAAATTCCTGTATTCCCCGAAGTAAATCCCCGCTCTCCATTACCAAAACGTTCTACGGTATTCTTTGCATACATATATGCTTTCTCAACATTATAGCCACAGATTCCTTTCATATAAGCATCAGCTAACACAGATACAGCCGGATTGCCCAACATACAACCGCTATAAGCATTCATAAACTCCCAACGAGGATAATAAAACCTACCTGATTCTTCCGCCAACCCATTCATGGAACAAATCAAATCATTGACAACATCAGGACGAATCAAAGTCAATAATGGCATCTCACTTCTGAATACATCCCAACCACTAAAGAGCGTTCTTCGAACATACCCGTTAGATACATGCATCTTTTGATCTCCCCCCGTATAATTACCATCTATATCCGAAGATATACGTGGATCAATAAAGGAATGATACAAAGCTGTATAGAACACTGTTTTTTGTACTTCATCATCACCCTCAACAGTTATACAAGATAATGCCTTATTCCAGTCTGCTTTACAACGTTGATAAGCTTGGTCAAAGTTCCAGTCTTTCAGTTCTGCATTCAAATTTTTCCGAGCTCCTTCGCGACTAGTAAAGGAAATACCCGCTTTCATCAGTACATTCTCCCCTTGCCGGGTGGCAAAGTTTGTAAAGAAGCCTATGTGCTCTCCGGCATACTTCTTTATACCTTTAATAACCTTCGCGTTCTTTGCATACTGCTTGTAAGCAGGCGAAGATATGTCTTCCAACTTACGGGATTGTCCTTCGGGAATATCCGCACTCCACACCCCATAGTCAGTCAGTGGCTTTGAGAACCGAGCATAGAAATAAACTGTATAATCGGCATGCCCTCCGCCATTTCCCCATCCTCCGCCTTCAGGAGTACAACGCATCATGCCCGAAATGGTAGAATCATCTATTACCTCCACCTCCTGCCAAACGGAAGTTCCTCCTACCCGTCTTGCCAAATCTATCTGAATACGTGATTGTTGATTTTCTGGAAAAGTAAAACGTAACATTCCGCTATGAGGTGCTACGGTAGCTTCTGTTTTTATCTGATAATCATCCAACACAACGGAATAATAACCAGCTTTTGCCACTTCCGTATCTTTGCGGAAACGAGAACGATACCCCTCATCAGGATTTGCCAGCGTACCTGCAGAAGTCTTAAGTTCCCCAGTAGTAGGCATTACCAAGAAATTACCCAAATCTCCATACCATCCTACTCCACTCATTTGGGTAAATGCAAAACCTTCGAGTGACGTATGTTCATAACTATAGCCAGAACCATTATCTCCTCCGGTAATTGTATTCGGTCCTAATTGTACCATACCGAAAGGAGACATGGCCCCGGGGGATGTTTTCCCAAGGCCATGATATACCCCTGCCGCTTCCACATTGGTACTAGCTCCTATGAAAGGGTTTACATACGCTGCCGGAGCAAACGCATAGGTTACTTTACTGCTTTTTTTTTACGAATCGGCTGATTCATTTCAAGTGGTTTCTCTTTACGAAGCATTTTGCCGGCTTCACCTGCCAACCAAAGATAATGGTCACTCTCAATACCTTCCTCGATAGGAACAAAAGTACTTGCTCCTACAGGAACTTTCTTGGCACATTTAAAGATAGCCGTTCCTTCGTCTATTTCATCGAACATGGCTATGTAAATCATCTGTGCACCCATATCTATGGCATTCGATAATTGTTTCCAAAAGAATGAGCCTTTGTTACGTTCGATTGTAGAAGGATTCTCTTTCATATTTCCCCATGAGAAACCGGGAAATGCCAAAGGAGCATAATCCACTTTGTTTTGCTTTGCCCACCGGATGTCTTGTTTTATCAGACTTTGATAATGAGGGTACGAACTTTCATTATAACGCCCCACGAACCAAGGCATTATAACATCACACTTCTTAATCAAATCGTGCAGACGAGGGTCTGATTCCGTATCACCGGAAAGTTCACGCCAATGAGTAGGTATTCCCATCATCACACTGAAACCTTGCGCTCTCAAACCGTTGACAAGAGTTTCCGCTTCTTTCAATCCGTATCGGCGTTTATCATTAAAACCTACCCCCCAAATTGCAACCAATGGTTTTCCATTATGATACAGATAAGAGGGGTTCTTTGCATGATCCTTCAAAGAATGACGTTGTGCTATATCAGCGATATCTTTCAATACAGTCTGTTCGTCACCAGGATTCATACCACTCAAATCGTACATCACACAGATAGATCTTTCATATTTATTTGCGGCTCTCATTGCTGAATTAAGCACTTTATTGAAATGCTTCAAACCACTTTCACCACGTATCTCACCAACAAAGCGTTGCATGAATACACCATCCAGTCCATACTCTTTCATCCACCTGAAATGAGTATCTACCGTGGATTCATCATTGGATGAAAAGACATACGCCGGCTTGCCATCCGCAAAAGAGAACTCCGTCTTATACAATTTCTCATATTCCGATACTTCCGGCCACATGTCAATGGAACAAGAGCCCGGACGAAAACCGTTGCGACCTTTGTAATGATACCATCCCCGGTTTGCACCATCATCAGGGGCGTTGAACCACCCCTGATAACCAGCCATAACCAACCCTTTGTACGAGTTGTACTGTTTGCCGGATTGTGCAAAAATACCTATTGAAAACATGAACAAGATGATAAACCAACTAGACCTCTTTACCATAACCTATACTTTTATAATTACTATTTTACGACCGAAGAAAGCATCTTTTTCATAAAGCCATTATCTGTAGAATGGAAACGTACTTGCAATGAAGCAGCTTCATTGCGTTTGTCCATTTTCAAGATCAAATGATTCCATCCTTTTTCCAAGAACACATTCGGAACTTTCACTTCGCCATTCACCGCTGCGGGAACAGTAACCTGCTTACTGTTCAACCAGAAAGAGATAGGTTTATCAGTACCTATCAGCATATCCAAACTTGGCATATCAGGCTCTATCAACAGGTCACTCAAAGAACGTGAACTGTAAATCCAGAAACTCAGATAAGCAGTTTGTTTCCGGTTTTCACGACTACTTGGAATGGCAAAACGTCCGTTGTTATCAGCAGTTGCCACTTTCCACACGTCTTTTCCGCTCTTCATATTCAACTCGGGTTTAATCTTTGTTGCATCTATAGGATTCTCTCCTTCTACCGGACCATACATCAATGCACGATGCAGTTTATAATTAGCATCCAATGCTTGCATCGACATAAGGTTTTCATTGGAGATGGTTACACCGATATTAGTTAATAACTGATTGAGTAATGACTGTGTTTCCAAACGGATATCGCTTAAATCCAGTGTAGAAAGAGTGATGTCCTTATTGCCTTCTTTCAAAGTGGCTATAACAACACCCGGTCCTTTAGCTTCACGTTCGCTACGATACACATCCCCAGTCTTGGATGTTTCCGCACGATAGTTCCAACGCTGCCATTCAGTATTGCAAGCGTTCAGTACAGGGGTAGCTTTATAAATAAAGTCTCCTTCCATACCATATTGCATAGCACTCTTGTCTCGTGCCAGTAGTTCGGAAAAATAGAAATCAGCATGGCTCAGACCTTGCATAGCTGTAGCATTTTTATTAATCAGGAAAGAAGTAGCCTTGCGTTCTCCCAGTTTCACAGGATAAGGTAGTAAAGCGTTCACTGCATCCAAAGTCTCTTTGTTCAAGTGCAGAATCACGACCTTGGCACCTGACGACAAGTTCTTTTGCAACAAAACCAGTTGTTGCTTCTCTTTCGGGAAATTAGCAGCATCCACAAAAATTAGTGAGTTGGAAGTAGCTGTACCATTTGAAGCAACTTTTACTCCCAATCCTTCCAGTTGTTCTTGCAATTCACCGTTTGAAGCAAATATAAACACTTTGTCGATAGCTGATGCTTTCTGTTTGAAAGGAGCCGGCTTTCCTTCAGACCATACGGGACAAGGTAAAATCGGATCGGCATAAGCACAACGTAAAGCATCCAGCATGGGCCATGCTTCGTAGAGTGGCAATGAATCGTCATATCCGGGATTCAAAGTAGTTGTATAAGGGCCAAGACGTTCGGGCTGCATACCATAAGCACCTTCTTTGAAACCGAAGAAGATACCATCTGTAGGTTGTGAATCGCGAGTCGTATCTGCCATACCCAGATTCAAAGGCTTCAGAGCATACCAAGCCAGATTGAAAACAGTGCAATAGGAAGCGTTTAATTCGCGTTGGGTCTTTATCAAACCGTAACTTTCTTTAGCAATAGCTTCCATACGTCCCAGCATACTTTCGTAAGCACGGTCGCCATTATAAACTGAAGCTTGCTTCGGAGTTCCATAATAAGCCATACTCTGTTCACCAATACCCCAAGGTTTTCCTTGATTGGCCCAATGTTTCATGCCGTCCATGCCCCCATAATGTCCGATAACAGTAGGAAGATCGGTAGGACGATCCGTTTCACCATCCCCTGAAATCCAGTTACGGGTAGGGTCAGCGTCTTGTACCGTTTTCACCCAGCGGTTGATTTCCCGCAACTGGCGTTCTACCAATGCCTCGGGTGCCTTGAATACATTAACGGCTACGGGAACCGTTTCATTACAAACACTCCAACCAAAAACGGAAGGATGGTTCTTGTCACGTTTAATCAAACGGCGGATATGCTCTACGCAGCTTTCCCAATAAGCTTCCGAATCAATCTTCGGGCCGCCGTCGCTCGACCATATACCGGTTTCATCCAATACACAAATACCCATTTCATCGGCTACATCCATGTAGAAAGACGGATAAGGCTGCGCATGGAAACGAACGGCATTGGCGTTGGTATTCTTCAGCATATTGAACCATGCCCAGGCATAACGACGTGTCATTTGCGGTACACCCGTGAAATGCCAGGAGTCACCTTTTAATTGTATCGGATTACCATTCAGCAACAAACGGTTTCCTTCGGTGCGAAAGATTCTCCAACCGAAACGTTGGTACTTCTTGTCAAGGGTTTGTTTCTTATCACCTACGCTTACTACCAAGCCGTAAAGATTGGGGGTATCAGGTGTCCAATACTCCAGTCCTTCAACATTCGATTTCTCAAGACGCACCTTTACAGATGTTCCGGCAGGCAACTCCACTTTCTTCTGAGTAGCGAAGTTCAAGGAAGCTTCTTTTTCCAAAGCACCACTTTCCGAGGGTGCTTCGTGCACGCTACGTCCGGCAGTACTGAACCAACGGCGTACTTCACCATCTACATTGACAATTTGTTTCTGAGCAGTGGTATTATTGATTTCAAGTTCTACAGCCAATACCTTCTTTTCGGGATTGGGCTGAACAAATACATCCGAAACATATACCGGACCCGATGCCAACAAAAATACATCCTGCCAGATACCTGCCATTTCGATACCCCACATGGAACCACCCACATACGTACGGCGCCCGTACTTGCCACGGGCATCAAAAAGGCTTGCTTTGGCTACACCTACCAATATTTCATTCTCCTGACCAGGTTTCAGGAGAGAAGTAACATCCAGTTCGAAAGGCAGAAACAATTCAAAGTTCTCTCCTGCCAGTTTGCCGTTTACATACACTTGGGTTTTACCCATTACCGCATCGAAATGCAGTACAGCATGTTTTCCATTCCAATCGGCAGGAACCCGTATTTTCTTCTGCATCCATCCCATCTGAGCCTTTTCCCATTGTTTGGGATAGCTGGGATAAGCTACAAAGTCTCCTCCGCGCCCATCGGTAAAGGCATTTACATTCCAGGGAGAAGGGATCTTTATCGGAATTTGTTCCCAAGTGAATTGCCCCGGCAAACAGAAATCTGCAATGTTGGTACTATACACGGGCATAAACTTCCAGATTCCGTTCAGACAGATCTCCTCCCGATATTCTTTTTCTTCGGTATTAACCATACCTCCCTTGGGATTGAAAGCCCAGGGATAATTCACCGGTCCTCCGGCAAAAGCATTTACTACCCACCACACTAATAGTAGTAGGA
>ENA-UACX01000169-UACX01000169.1-human-gut-metagenome-genome-assembly--contig:-NODE-169-length-14156-cov-4.537054_pt1 | contig 14156 bp, 8 predicted proteins | sample MGYA00243885_ERZ654237 | MGnify/ENA primary metagenome ERZ654237 (study PRJEB26926, sample SAMN06165015) | human gut metagenome | biome: ENVO:00009003; feature: ENVO:2100002; material: ENVO:00002003... | reverse complement strand
ACACTAAGAAAATCAAAAATTTACAATACATCTGACTTTTTTCGTTAATACACCTGACAAATAAGCAAAAATGTGATATAATATAGCTTAGGGCGAAGTTATCTACCTTGTTTTTTTTGAGATGTGGTTAGCTTAATCTAACTTTATAAAGAAAACCAACTTAGAAAGGTCGGTATTATGAAGAAACAATTTTTTAGCAATGAGAAAGACGGTTTTTATGGTACATATTATGAAAACCCAAAGGGTGCAAACTGCGCAATGATAGGTCTGTTCGGCGACGATCCTAATGACTTTATGGCAAAGTGCGGAGCAAAATGGCTTCACAAAAATGGCGTGAACGTTATGTGTATGTCACCTGACGTGAAGAACTACGGCCATGTGAACTTCCCGCTTGAAAGGATAGAGACCGCTATAAAGTGGCTCAAAAGCCATGGAAACAAGAAGATAGGCATAATGGGAATGAGTACGGCAGGAATGGATTCCCTTGTGGCAGCTTCATATTTCCCTGACATAACACTCACTTTTGGTCTTACGCCAAGCGACTTTGTATGGCAGGGCTTTGAGCAGGGCGAAAAAGACGGCTGCAAGGAATGGCCTATCCCTGACGCTTCCACACTTTCATGGCAGGGCAAGCCGCTTGCCTATATGCCGTTCGTTTATGCCCACCCTGAATACTATCACAAAATAGAAGAAGAAACCAAAGGCTCGGGAGATATAACACGAAGCACGCACCTTTTTATCGACTCTGAAAAGGCAAGAGAACATACAGAGGAAGAAATGATAAAGGTTGAGAACATCAAGGGCAAGCTTATAATGGTGGGTGCTGATGACGACAGCTTCTGGGAGGCAGGAAAATACGTCCGCCGCATGGATAAGCGCTTGAAAGAACGCCATCACGAGTGCGATTACGAAGCCCTGACTTACGAGCATGGAACGCACTTTGTGCTTCCTGAGACAATGCTCAGAAAAGCACTTCCTGTTGGACTTAAATTCGTAATGAGATTTATTTTCAAGGCTGCAAAGGACTATCCTAAGGAGTGCGAGCAGACAAGAAAGGATATCGACAGACGACTTTCTGCGGCTTTAAAACAGTGGGTAGCTGAATAAAAAAAGCCCATAAAATACGCTATTTTGTGTAGGAGCGACCTCTGTTCGCCCCTTGCTCGATATGTTTTACGATAAACAAAGACCGACTTCCAGCGAAAAAAGCTGAAAGTCGGTCTGTTATTTTTTGCAACAGAATAAATGCTTTCAAAAAGAAGATTTTTGTGAATTTTGTGAGTTTTCTATTGACATTAGAGTGCGGATATGGTAACATTAACGGTGTGTGAATATTTTCTAATAGCAGTCACATATCAAAGCAAAAAAGCAATTATTTTATATAGATAGTGGTGGGTCATCGGGGCCCTGACGAAGGAGCAAGCCATGTTTACAAGCGATACAGCGAAATATAAAATAATAGGTATCTGCACTTCATGCGTACAATCTGACTATGTGAGAGATATAGTATCTTCCATAAGCCGAAAGGGTGTAAAAGAGGGCTACAAGGTGCTTCTTTTTAACACCTTTTGCGACCTTTATCACAACATTTCTTACAACCATGGTGAAGCAAGCATTTTTGATCTTATAAATTATGACATTCTTGACGTACTTATAATAATGCCCGAGGCAATAAAAAGAGACAGCATTTCCAACGAGATAAGCAAGCGTGCCCATGAACACGGTGTTCCTGTCATATGCGTTGACAGTACAATGGATAATTGCTGCAGTGTGACATTCAATTACTCTGACGTTTTTGAAAAGATAGTTCGCCATGTGATCGAATTTCACGGCTGCAGAAGAGTTAATTTCATTGCTGGCGTAAAGGGCAATACTTTCTCAGAAGAGCGTATAGAAGCATACAAAAAGGTGCTTGCAGAAAACGGCATAGAATTTGAGCCTGAGCGTCTTGGCTATGGTGACTTCTGGGATATGCCAACAAAAGGAGTATTGGAGAAATTTTTAGAAAGCAGTTTGGAATTTCCGCAGGCGATAATATGTGCAAACGACGCTATGGCGATAGCAGCTTGCAGCATACTAAGAGAACGAGGCATAAAAGTGCCTGAAGACGTTATTGTAACGGGCTTTGACGGCATCGAGCTTGAACAGTATAACAGCCCTCGTCTTACAACGGCGGCTGTAGACAATGATGTGCTTGGCGAAAAGATAATAAACGCCATAGACCATATGATGAACGGAGTGCCTCTTCCTGAAAAAATAGAGGTCAGCTACACCATGAGGATATCCCAGTCTTGCGGCTGTAAGAAAATAGACCCGAGAGAAGTAGGCGACAAGATCCTTGAGCTTTACCATAGAATGAACAATTCTGATGGTCACGAACAGCATATGTTCTCTTATCTTGCAAAATCAGTGGAATGTCACACCGTAGAAGAAATGGCAAAGGTAATGGCACGTTCGGGAGATTATTATAGCTGGGTATGCACAAACTCTGATTTTCTGTCAAACACGAGGCAGAGAGAACGCTTTAATAACAGCTTTACAAAGCAGATGAGAGTTTTCATGCAGACTTTTGACAACAAATACAAGACCGGTGAAGTATTTGACACCAAGGATCTTTTGCCTGATATGGAGCAAGTCCTTGGACGCCATAACTGCTTAATGTTCTCGCCGCTTCATTTTCAGGACGAGGTCATAGGCTATGCGGCAAATTCATTTAGTCCTATATATTTTCTTTTCCAGAACACAAGACGTTTTATAAACAACACCAATCAGATAATGGAGAGCTTTAAAAACCGCCAGCGGCTTGAAAGGGCAAATACAGAGCTTGCAAGGATACATATGCTTGACCCCATGACGGGGATATATAACCGCAGGGGCTTTTACAAGAACGTAAGAAAGCTTATTTCAAAGGCTGAGAAACAGGGCGTTGGCGTATGGGTATTCTCTATTGACATGGACAACCTTAAAAAGATAAATGACCTCTATGGTCACAACGAGGGTGACAAGGCGATAAAGGCAGTGGCGTCGCTGATGACAAAATGCACTGCAGAAGGTGGGATATGCTCACGCTTCGGCGGTGATGAATTTGTAGCTGTTATCGCTGAAACAGACGGTGCAGACAGCTTTTACGAAAAGGTATCCCGCAGCATTGCAGAGTACAATCGCAGAAGCAAGTCGCCATATGATGTGTCGATAAGCTGTGGCTACAAGGCGGGAAAGCCGAAAACACTGAAAGAGATCGACGATCTTATGAAAGCGTCAGATCGTGAGATGTACACGCAAAAGCGTAAACATCATAGTCGGCGGGACTAACAGACATAACAAGAGGGCGGATAGTTTGAAAACTTCCGCCCTTGTTTTTATGCTATTTGGGTATTCCAACTCCCTCAAGAAAGATCTTCAGCCCGATCAAAACGAGTATAATGCCGCCTGCTATTTCTGCCTTGCTCTTATATCTTGAGCCGAACTTGTTGCTATGGCAAGTCAACTTTTTTTGTCAAATAAACATTTGACAAAATTGCAAAACTGTGATATAATAACGATTGTAATATGTTTCCGTAGCTCAGCTGGATAGAGCGACCGCCTCCTAAGCGGTAGGTCGGGTGTTCGAATCACCTCGGGAACGCCATAATGTGGAGACAAAAAAGATGTCTCCTGCGAAAAGCCCGAATATATCGGGCTTTTTTGCTACCCAAAGGTAAACAAAAACGAATGAAGGCGAAATGGGGTCTGTTTATGACCGAACAGAAAAAGAATACTATCATAACAAGCGGCATCGCTGTACTTGCCGTGATACTGGCATATTGCTTCCGAATTGTGGGCAGGGGCAGCTTTTACCCGATGCTGTTTTCCTATCTGCGCAGCTTTATCTATATCGGTCTGTTCGCCGCCTGGGGGCTCTCCGTCCGTCAGCGGATCGTGCAAAAGCAGGTGTGCAGGTTTATGACGGTCACCGCAGTACTGCTCATCATATGGATGGTAGTCCGTTCGGCAAAGTATTTTATATTCTGGCAGCCGGATGCCGTCCGTTACCTGTGGTATCTGTTCTATCTGCCCATGCTGTTTGTGCCTATGCTGGCACTGCTGATCGCCATGTCATTGGGAAAGCCGGACGAATACAAATTCCCCAAGGGAATGTCGATTCTGTGGATCATCTCCGGCACATTGCTTCTGCTCGTGCTCACAAATGACCTGCACCAATTCGTATTTACCTTTCCGAAGGACGCCGCCGTGTGGACAGACAAAAACAACGGCTACTCGATAGGCTACTTCATTATTGTAGGCTGGCAGGTGCTGTGTGCCTTTGCCGCACTCGTAATTATGTTTTTCAAATGCCGTGTGCAAAAAGGAAGGCTCCACTTTCTGCCCATTGTTCCTATGCTGCTGACGATCGTTTACAGCGTGCTTTACTATGCGGGTGCGGATTGGCTGCTCCACTTGTTCGGCGATATTGCCGCATTCCAAAGTGTGATGTATATTCTGACCTTTGAGCTTTGCATCGCCTGTGGATATATACATTCAAACAGCCGTTATGTGGACTTGTTTGCCTCCTCTGTCGGCACATCGGCAGAGATCACCGACAAGGGCTTTACCGTTCGGTATGCAGCTGTAAACACTGCGCCTATCTCAAAGGAAACGATGAAAAAAGCCGAGCAAAGCCCGGTCACGATGGGCGGCTTGACCGTTCACACCATGCCCATTGATGGCGGCTATGCCGTATGGACAGAGGATGTGTCGGCTTTGCGTGACATCAAGGAGGACTCCGAGCTTCTTGCAGACGAGCTTGCCGACAGGAACGAAATGCTCCGTTATGAATACAAGCGTGAAGCCAAGCGCCGCAAGGTGGAGGAGCAAAACCGCCTGTATGATCTTCTGCGTTCCGCTACGCAGACGCAGATCGACCGCATTGCAGAGCTCACTAAGGAATACCGCCGAATCTCAAGCACCGATCCCGACAGTGCCAAAACGCTCCTTGCCGAGATTGCCGTGCTGTGCAGCTATATTAAACGCCGCAAGCATCTGACGCTCCTTACCGACCGAGATATTAAAATAGCGGAAACGGAACTCCACCGTGCCTTCAATGAGTCCCTCCAAACGCTGAAGCTGTTGGGCGTCCGCAGCTCGCTCTATGTGGACGAGTCTCTTTCCATGCTCTCCGGCAAAACGGCGACTGCTGTATTTGATTTTTATGAATCGGTTATTGAAGCCGACATTTTGAATTTAACAGGCATACAGGTAAGCCTCATAAAGGCAAACGGCTTGCGCTTGTCACTGAATGTGTGCTGCAAAGCCGACCTTTCCGCTTTGGTAAGCGGAGACAATATCTGCTGTGAAAAAGAGGATGACGAGGAATACCAGCACCTTGTATTTGAAGCGAAAGAAGGTGACAGGAAATGAGTGCATTTTCTTCCCTTTCTGAATTTTGGCAGACCATGCTGCCGTTTATCATGCTTGTGGAGATCGTCCTTGAGATCGGGCTGTTTATGTATCAGCTTCTTCGCAGCAATAAGCCGGTGCGCAGCCTGCTGAGTCTGGCGGTTATGGCGGTGATGATCCCACTGCTATTCTCCGTTTCTCAGGCAGATCCCGATAATATCGGGGACGCATTTCTGCTGGACGCACCATGGCTGATATTTGCCACCGCCATTTTCCTTGCGGCAGTTCACTTTGCCATTGCTCTGCCGCAGGAATACCGCCGTAAAAAGAACGAGCTCTCGCCGTTCTCCATTAAGGAAGCAACCGATAAGCTGCCTATGGGCATCTGCTTTGCCGACCCGAACGGCAGGATCATCCTGTGCAACAACCGTATGCGCAGGCTCTCCTTTGCCCTTTGCGGCCACGAGCTGCAGATCAAAAGCGATATGGAAAATGCCCTGAACGTACCGGACAGATCCGTAACCGTCAAGGATGATTGCTACATCCTGCCCGACAAGACCGTCTGGCAGTTTCGCACACAAAATATCACCGTGGACAGCGATGACCGCTGGCAGCAGATAACGGCGCACAATGTAACCGAGCTGTATAACGGCTACCAAAAGCAAGAGGAAATAAATGAAGAACTGGCAGAAGTCAATCGAAAGCTCAGGAAGATGTACGCTCGCATGGAGAACGATGTCAAAGAGAAAGAAAGCCTTGACCTAAAGGTCTATATTCACGATACCATCGGGCGAAGCCTCCTGACCATCCGTGACATCATAGACAGCGGAGAGGATACCGAGCGAAAGCTTGAGGCGCTGCAAAATGCCATCGGTATGCTGGCAAGCAACCGTGTCACCTCTGTCAGCACAATGGACGAGGTAAAAAGAACCGCACAGCAGCTTGGCGTGGCTGTAAAAATCGACGGCTACCTGCCCCGTGATACCGCAGCCGAGGAGCTGACCGTTGCTGCCGCCAAGGAGTGCGTGACCAACTGCATCAAGCACGCAGACGGGAATGAGGTATATATCCGCATTGCCCAGCGCGGCGAACGCTATGATGTTACCATAACCAACAACGGCAAAATACCCACAGAGCCGATAAAGGAGGGCAGCGGCCTGTCAACGCTTCGCCGCAGTATTGAAAGCTCCGGCGGTGAAATGCATATTTCACACAATCCACGCTTTGCTCTTCTGATTACGATTCCCGCAAAGGAGATCAGCCTATGATAAACACCATACTTGTAGAAGATGATCTATACATCCAAAAGCACTTTGTCGATCGTCTTGCGGCAGACGGCGAGTTTCATCTTGTCGGCGTTTTCCGTGACGCCTTTGAAGCGGAAAAGCACTGCGACGCCACCGTAAAGCTCGTCCTTATGGATGTGCAGACGCAGCATAAGCATTCCGGTCTTGCCGCCGCAGAGCGCATCAAAAAGGCTTTTCCGCAAATCAAAATCGTTGTGGCTACCTCGCTTGTCGATCCCCAAGTTTTGCAAAGAGCCAAAATGGGTGCTGCCGACAGCCTGTGGTATAAGGACCACGGAACAGAGGAGCTGATGAGTGTGGTAAAGCGCACTCTGGCAGGCGAAAAGGTATTCCCCGATACCGCTCCGGCCATTGAAATGGAGGGTACGATGTCCGATGTCTTCTCGCCCCGGCAGTTAGACATCCTACGCCTTTATATAAAGGGCTTTACCTATCAGGAAATTGCCGATAAGCTGGGCATCTCCAAAAACGGCGTTCGCTGGAACCTGGACGATATGGTGGAAAAGAGCGGCTTTGAAAGCAGAGAAGCGCTGGTTGCAACCGCCATTGAAAACAAGCTCATGGTGATCACCTTAAAAGACGAATAAGCAAAACTGAACCCCTTGGCTGTACGGTCAAGGGGTTTTTCGCGCCCAAAAGGCAAAATTTTTTTGAAAAAATCGGGATTTTTCTTCTGTTACTGGCACAAGTGCCAGTGACAAACGCCAAAAAATCAGTATAATAAATAGTGTAAGATTAGGATTGTGCTTTTAGAAGGTGGTGATGAATGATGAAAAAAATCGTTCTGGACATTCAAAGCGATATCCATGCGCACACCATGGAGCGAATGCTGATGCAAAAATTGGACGATTGCCAAGTTGTGATTTCCGAGTCGCCGGACGCAACCGCCGAGTGGTGCAAAACGCATCGACCAGATGTGCTTTTAATGGAGGTCAAGGCGTATTCGCCCTGGATGTTCAAAGAACGAATGGCGATCCGTGACAAGGTAAAACGGAACACGGAAAGCTGTCGTGTCATTCTCTTTGTGGATGATGATACAGATGAAGATTTGACCGAAAAGGTACGGCAGGCAAAGCGCGAGGGTCTGATAGACGCTTTTCTCTTCGGTTCGGTATCCGAAAACTACTTTGCTTCGGTCATCGACAGTGTTTAAATCAGGCAACACAAAAAGCATAAAAATCTTCAAAATAATTATGAGGGAGGAATAATAGTATGACAAAAACGAATAAACGAAGGCGCGTCGCCAGCGTCCTGTTGGCGCTTGTGATGCTGCTCTCACTGATGCCGAGTCTGGAGCTTCCCGCCCATGCCTTTTGGGACGACTACGATGACGGCTTCGATTGTCCTAACTGCAACCATTACCATTTTGGCAGCGAGTATATGTGTGACTGCCTGTTCTGCACCATTGACTGTAACTATGAGTGCTGGGTTGAAACCCATTGTAACGACTGCGGTGTGTGCTTTGGAGACACGCCCTATTGGTGCGAGACGTGCTATAAATGCGCGGACTGCATGGAGGACACGCACTGCTCGACCTGCGCCAAGTGCTACATCGGCGAGGATGACCAGCTGTGCGGCGAATGCCATAAGGGTCCATGCTGCTCCATAACCATCTGCGACTCCTGCGGATTCTGCGATGACTGCGCAAACGATGACAGCGACCCGATGCACTGCTCGCTGTGTAACGCCTGCTTCGGTTCGGTGGACGAGTGCGTGGACGACGATGATACCGGTGTCATCCACTGCATCGATTGCCACACGGCCTGCGAACAGTGCGAGGAATGCCTGCTGAACCAGGAGTCCTGCGAGGACTGCGGTCTGTGCCTGGAGTGCTGCCGAGATAACTCCGAGAGTGGCGGCTGCCCGGACGGCGAGACCTGCGTGGAAAGCGCCGAATGGGACGAGCACATCTGTCAGGGCTGCGACGGCTGGGTCACAGATAAGGAGGACGAGGACGAGTTCTGCGAAACCTGCGAGATGTGCAATGAGTGCTGCGAGGGCAACTCCGACTGCTCCGAGGGAATGTGCGCAATGGACACTGACTATGCGGATCACTTCTGTGAGGACTGCGGCCTGTGCTTCCACGACAGCGATCCCTGCGAGGACGGCTGCGATCAGCGCTGCAAGGACTGCTGCCGAGATGCCGTAAGCGCTATGGGCTGCGATCATGACGACTGGTGCTTCAGCGACTCTGATTTTGAGGATCATTTGAAGACGGAGCATTCCGGCGCCGGACATACCCACATAGCCTCCGCCACCTGGGAGGCTGACGGAACGCAGCACTGGCACCCCTGCCGCTATTGTGACGATAAAAAGCTGAATGCCGCCAACCATGAATTTGACGCCAAGGGCGTGTGCAAGGTCTGTGGATACATCAGCGGCAGTTCCATCGTCATCAACCGCCAGCCGAGGGGCGTCAAGTGTAAGACCTCTATCTACGATGATTATAACGAAGAGCCGGAAAACGGCCTGCTGTTCTATGAAAATAACCCGGTCACCTTCTCTGTCTCGGCAAGAAGCCTGAAGGGCGACGAGTTGACCTATCAGTGGTATCGGAAGAATAATGAGAATCCCACGGCGGCGCCCTACAAGCTGCCGGAGGGTAGGTTTTACACGGGTGTGACGACCTCCACACTGAAGATGCCGGTTTCCACCCAGGCCTGCATAGAGGACTACTCCTACTACTGCGTCATCGGCAGAAAGGGCAACCCTTCCGACACCATGAAAACGGCGGAGGCAAAGCTGACTGCCACCCATGCCTACAGCCACAAGCAGGCGGGTGTGCGTGTACCCACGGAAGACAGCGAGAGAACGCCGAAATACAATGTCACTTGGGTCGATAAGCATGGGGTTACCCATGACGGTGTCGTGGGCGGCGACCCGAAATGCGACGGCCACAAGCTCCCGTGCCTGTTTGAAGCAGGCTCTTACGAACCACATTATATGACCACCGGCTCCAAGGAGCGCATCTTCCCGCATACCTTTGTGCTTGACATTAGCTATGACGCAGTGGGCGGCGGCAGAGTCGATGTGCTCAGATGTTCCGTCTGCGACTATATAGTTCCTGTGAAGAGCCATGTCCATGATTACGGCTGGAACTGGGACTGCACCGGCTTCGACAGTATCTATGAGTATACCTTCAACATCGGCGGCTCGACCAAGACGGTGGAGCAGCTCATCCTTGAATCCGGCTATGCCCACCCCGAAAAGTGCAAGGTTCCCGGCTGCGAAGAGTTCATCATGGTTCCCCATAGCTGGGGCCGCTGGAATGTGGTCAAAAACCCTGATACCGAGGGCGATAAAGGCGGCATGGAAGCTGAATGCAGCGTCTGCGAATACAAAGAGACGAAAGAAATTGACGGCGATTGGACAAAGGACACCGCCCTTGTGACGGTGAAAAATGGTCGGGCAACCCGTATGATCGTCAAGCCAGGCGACAAGATCAGGCTTTATCCCGAGGAGAGAACCGGTCAGAAAGCCATCGGCTGGAAGGTGGAGTATCGCCGCGAATACAATGAGTATGACATCATACCTGTTACTAGAAATTGGAATACCAATGAGGCGAAGACCCTGTTCAAGCTGGTGACCAACGGCTCCGCCCTTGAGTGGGGCTGCACGATCCCAGAGTTCAGCGCCATGGGTGCCCCCGGCGGCGGCAGTTTCTTCTTTGAGCCTGTCTATGCAGGCTGTGACCACAGCGGCGGCACCACGGTGCTCAATGCGAAGGAGCAGATCTGCGACCGTAAGGGCTACACCGGCGACACCGCCTGCGCAGACTGCGGCCATGTCATCAGTGCCGGTTCGGATATCTACCCACCTGCAAACGCCGGTCATACCGGTCCACTGCAGCCGCTGTACTACTACGGCACGGCCAACTCGGCAACCACAGACGCGAGCCATGGCGGCAAACGCTATAACGCCAAATCGGGCGACTGCCGACACCGCGCCTATGAGGGCGACTACCGCTGCACAGCTTGCGGCGGCACCGTAAAGGGCGAGACCGGCGACTTCAGACATAGCGGTCCCCTTGAACTGCGGGATGTAAGAACGGCGACCTGTACAGAGAGGGGCTATTCCGGCAACCAGTACTGCACATCGTGCGACAGGATCGCGCATAAGGGCGTCTCAACCCCGTCCCTCCACGAAATTGCCGATAACTACAAGCTGATCAATGAGGTTAAGCCAGGATGCACCACCTCAGGCTATAGCGGTGACCAGCAGTGCACAGCCGGCTGCGGACAGATTATCCGCTACGGTCATGTCGTTAATAAGCTCAGCCACGACTGGGACGGCGGCAAACCCGCAAAACAGGGCAAGAGCGAAGGAATTCTCTACACCTGCCAGTGCGCCGACTGCGGCGAGACAAGGTTCGTAAAGAACTCCGCTACGACCGGATACATTGTCACGGTTATCAATGGCACAGCCTCCGTTGCCGCAGGGACACTCATCACGGACAAGATCGCGCAGAACACCGTTGTGACCGTTACGGCGGACGCACCGGAGGCAGGCAAGGTCTTTGACAAGTGGGTCGTGCTGGAGGGCAATGTCACTCTGGCAAACGCCACCAAGGCAACTACCACCTTCACCATGCCCGGCAATGATGTGAAGCTCGAGGCCACCTATAAGGATGCGCCTCCAAGCCATACCCACAGCTACGGAACCGAGTGGAAGTATGACGACACCGATCACTGGCATGAGTGCGAGTGCGGCGATAAGGCCAATATTGCGGCTCACAGCGCCAGCGAGTGGATCGTTGACACGGCAGCTACCGAAACCGCCGACGGCGCTAAGCATAAGGAATGCACCGTCTGCAAGAAGGTTCTTGAAACCGCACCGATCCCCGCAACAGGCAGCAATCATACCCACAGCTACGGTACAGTGTGGAAGTATGACGGCACCAACCACTGGCATGAGTGCGAGTGCGGCGACAAGGCCGACACGGCAGCACACAGCTTCCAGTGGGTGATCGACAAGGCCGCTACCAAGGAGGCCACCGGCATCAAGCACGAGGAATGCACCGTTTGCGGCGCCAAGCGCAGCGAGAATACGGTCATCGACAAGCTCCCCGACGGCGGCAACACCGACAATACAGGCAGCAGTGATAATAACACCAATAAGCCAGGAAATGACGACTCCACCAAGTGTCCTCAGACCGGTGACAGCAGCAACCACATCGGTTGGCTGGCTGCTCTGTGCGGCGTTCTGACTCTGCTGGGCGTAAGCGGCAAAAAGAGAAAGGAATCCAAGGTTAAATAAGCCGACGCTTCCGAAATCAAAATAGCCTAAACACGATAGGCGGTGACGGATCATTCCGCCACCGCCTATTTTCCTGAAAGCGAGCTTGGCAGCAAGTCCCTTTCCGAAAGGCGGCAAGCGACACCCACATTCTGACCATGTATCCCCAGCCGAACGGGGACGGCAATCTCCGGCACAGTTTCAAGAGCGCTCAGCAAGTAAAAACCTTGCTGGGCGCTCTTTCTTTATGCCTTCGGCAAAAATCAGAGCAAAGCTCAAAAATCTTTTAGAAAATTAAAAAACTTGGTTGTAGCCCCCTCAACTTTTCAGCATGGAAAGTGAGGGGGCTTTCTCTATAGCCTCCGCCCGTTCTTTGAAAACCGAATAGTACAGCGCATCCTTTTTGTAGGGCGGAATTTTTTTGTGCCTAAAAGCAAATTTACTCACTGTCAAAAGCTTAAACTCACTACAAATAAAAAAAACGGTAACACCAGCAGGAAGTTATCTTCCTGCTAATGTTACCTCATTTACAAGTATCACAAGATTTAAAGGGGAAATGATAAAGTCTTTGTAATGCTTATCGTAATTCTTGTAGCTTTACGCTTAATTCTTGTAAATGTTTTTTGGCTCTTTAGTTTGATAGCCACCATACATTGATGCACATCCGCAGGCAGCTATACCCATTCTCTTAGTTGCTCTGGCAATAAGGCTGGCAAGCAATTTCTTAAATGATCTCATTCTTATCACACCTCTTTTCTTTGATCTTCGCTGATATTATTAAAACTGCAATTAATAGATTTGTTAACAGGATCATAGATCCAACCATCTGATATCTATTGATGATCGCCCCGCCAAACAGATCAAGCAACAGAAAAACTATCATTCCCATCGCTTTGAACTTTGGCTTTTTATCTTTTTCTATAGGCTTATTTTTGTTCTCCACAGGGCAGAATACAAAAGCTATTATCTCTTCAAACACCACAAAGGCAGCTATCACCCATATATTTATATATCCGCATACCTTGTCATTAAGAAAAGCTGTAGCAATAAATGTTGAACACATCAGCAGATTGCATCTGAAATATGTATCTGCATGATACCCTCCGGTAATAACCCTGACAGCAATAAACACTGCCAAATATATTACGCTTTCCAGCAAATGCCCTGTTAATGCTCCCATAAGCAATACAAGCACAATGTTCAACATTGATGAGATAGTTATTTCTATGCCATACCGATAAAAATCCTGTACCTCATCTGCTTTGCCGATAGCTTCCTGCTCGGTCAAAAAATTAAGTATACCCGATACAACAAGGTCCATAAACTACCGCCTCGCTTTTGTCTTACCCTAATTTGAATTTTACTAGAATAACAGCAATATGTCAAGCTTTTTGGAATGAGTTGCAGGTTTTTGTCACGAAATGCAGCAACGGTCCAGAACAATCAGTTCAGGACCGTTGTATCTGCCATCAATGTTACCTGACAGCAAAACATTCCCTCCGACTCATAGAAATCGCATCTGCCGTTATATTTTCTTGCTATCTCTCTGATTATTGAGGTCCCCAGACCATGCTGTTTTTTATCAGCCTTTGTGGTCGTAAGCCTTGGATTACTATCCATAACAGAATGATCTATTGAATTTTTTATCAAAAACGTATATGTATCCGTTTCTCGGTCGATCTTCAGATACAGAAATTTATTTGCGTCGTCGGCTATTTCCTTGCATGCCGTTATAGCATTCTCCAACGTGTTGCTCAACAGGTCGCAAAGGTCAGTTCCCTTTATTCCCTCAAAATCTGAAACTGTTATGCATGATATTTTTATCCCCAAGGAAGAAGCCATCGTAAGCTTTGCGTTAACGATAGCATTTACAATATTATTTTTCGTTTTAACATAGGACTCCGACTTTCCGATAAGGTCAAAGCTTTCTGAGATAAATTTTCTCGTTTCATCTATTTTTTGTACTTTCAACAGTTCATTGACCGTTTCATATTTGTCTTTTATATCATGCCTTAGTTTTCTCATGGCGTCATATTGCGACTCGGCATTTCCAATAAACTGCTCAAGATACTGCTCTCTTAGTTTGACTATCTCCATTTCCTTGAGCTTCCGATTCTTTTTTATCAAAGAATTTATTATCCAGAATATAAGTATATTAAGAACAAAGACAAGCATATATGACAGATTTATATACCTGTCTCTTATACACATCTCCGAGCCCACGAGACGTAGAGGAAT
>ENA-UACX01000166-UACX01000166.1-human-gut-metagenome-genome-assembly--contig:-NODE-166-length-14289-cov-5.056555_pt1 | contig 14289 bp, 9 predicted proteins | sample MGYA00243885_ERZ654237 | MGnify/ENA primary metagenome ERZ654237 (study PRJEB26926, sample SAMN06165015) | human gut metagenome | biome: ENVO:00009003; feature: ENVO:2100002; material: ENVO:00002003... | reverse complement strand
GGAGATGTGTATAAGAGACAGGTATGTTGATGATGGAATTACCGGCAAACGGTTCTTCGCAGAGGATCTGCGCGAACTCCTGGTCAAGCGTGGGCTTCTTGCAGGTAGTGAATTATATGGTCGACTTCACAAGGCACTTGCCAACGATCCCCGTTTTGCATGGAGTGCAGACAATACCACCGTGACGATCAATTTGTAAATAGAAAACGAACGCCAGAAAATCTCTGGCGCAAGAGAGGAATGAAAAGCCGCCGTGTACGGTTATGAATGGACGGAAGAGAACGGCATCTTCCGGCTGACGATCAATGCAAAAATTCAAAAAGAAATTCGCCCGGTATTCCATGAAGAATTAGACTTCTTTGGGATGGATCAATACTGGGATTATCCCAAAGATACAACCGCACCGCTGCTTTGGGCAGAGGGTGTTCGCCGCTATGTCCTGAATGGTGTCTGCGTGGCTGAGGCGCAGGGAGGAGGCTTCTATACAAAACCGACGATCAAGCGTTTGACAGAGGAACGTCTGAAACTCGTTCCTATTGATACGGATCGGCTCTATGAAGTCAACCGGCAAATTATGCTGAGTCTGGAGCAAAAAGCAGTCCAATTTATCCAGACACAGTACGAGCACTATCTTCTGTTAGGGTTCTCATTTGTCTGTGCATTTTCGGGCGGCAAGGACTCTCTGGTCTTGCTCGACTTGATGACAAAAGCACTTGCTCCAAAGGATTATTATGTTGTGTTCAGTAATACCGGCATGGAGCTTTCCGATACGTTAAAAACTTTTGTCGATGCGCAAAAACACTGGCCTGGTGTTCGTTTCAAAGAAGCAAAGTGCCATATGGATATGGAAGAATCTTGGAATGAATTTGGACCGCCAGCCAGTAAATTGCGCTGGTGCTGTTCTGTCCGAAAGTCCGTTCCCACATTGATGCTACTGTCCGAACTAACAGGAAAAGATACAAAAGCTGTTGTATTTGATGGCGTTCGAGCAGAGGAAAGTTTACGAAGATCAAAATATACAGAGGTTGGTGAGGGCGTTAAAAATATTCAGCAAGTCAACTGTCATGCGATTTTAAAGTGGTCATCAGCCGAGATTTTTGTATATGCACTAAAGAAAAATGTATTGTTAAATAACGCCTATCGGCATGGTATCTATCGTGTCGGTTGCAAGGTATGCCCTATGTCTGCAAAATGGCAGGATTCTCTTATCTCTTTTAATTATCCTGATGAAGTCAAGAGCCAGTTGCGGATGCTCGAAGATATGACCCTTTTCGCAAAAGGAAAGATTGACAAAAAATACATTGAAGACGGCGGCTGGCAAGCGCGTGCTGGAGGAAAAATTCTCAAACAAGGCGAAAATAGAGTTTCGGAAGAAATAACAGCAACCTCCATCGTCTTCCGTATAAAGAACGCTCGTCAAAATTGGAATAGCGTTCTTCCCATTTGGGGTATTCCTGTTGATGATGACGGAAAGCGAATTACCGTTAAAACGAAACATGGTAATTTTGAAATGAACTATCGGGAAGAAAACGGGCAGCAAATTGTATCAATAAGCCCATTTTTTCAGCTGGATAGATTTGATATCTCGACATTACGCAGTATTGCCAATAAAACAGCTTACTGTGTAGGTTGCAAAGCGTGTACGCCACAGTGTCCTACTGGTGCATATCAGATTATTGATGGAAAGATTGTTATTCGCGCCAATCGCTGTGTTCACTGTTATAATTGCTGCACTTATACCGATAAAGGCTGTATGGTTGCAAAGTCGTTGTTTGTGAGAGGAGAAAACATGGAAAACCCGGATAAATACAGAAATTTTGGATTTCGACAGTCGTTTTATTCTCATTTTATTGATACGGGAGTGGATTGCTTTGACTTGCCAGATCAAGATAAAGTTTTAGGTAAAGATCAGTATAAAGCATTAAAACAATGGGTTGCTGAATCTGGAATTTTGAAGATAGAGACGAAAGGTTCAAAGAAAGTTGTTTTACCAGAGCTGACGGTGCTTGGAAACAAGCTCATCAATATTGGCGTCTATAACCCATTTGGATGGGCGGTCATGTGGGCTAATCTTGCGTATAACTCTATTGTTGTCAATGCATTTTGTCTTAATATTGGTGTTGGCGAAACCTTCAATAAGGATGATATTGTCGGCATTTTGAAATATGATAACTCTACCGCTTGTGATCATGCAGCGAACTCTCTGCTTTCAACATTTAGAGATTCTCCTATTGGTTCTTCTCTGATGCAGGGAATTCAGATTGATAAGGACTATTACCGTGCCGGATGGGAATACCCCCATGCGGTTGCTTTGCTGTATGCGCTTTATCTCTATGCTGAGCATACTGGCCGTAAGAGCTTTACTTTCTCTGAGCTGGTCAATGCACACAGCAATCCGGATGCAAAGGGAATCTCTCCTGCGGATATCTACGGCATTGATGTGAAGAAGTTCCGCGAAGATGTGCAGGGCTTGGCAATCAGTTTCCCGAAGCACATCCGGGTTTCCTTTGTGGCAAATCTGGACAACATCATTCTGGAAGATTATTCTTCCGACGATATTATTGATCTGGCCGAGGAATAAAAAATCGAGAGGAGTTTGCGGTCATGGCATATAACAAGCAGTACAAGGACTTCCTTGAAATCAGCCCCAACTTCGAGTCGGTTGTGGACATTGATGCGGATAAGCGAAATCAAAACCTGTGGCGGGAATATATTGTTGGCGATGACATGGAAAATCTGGTGGATGTTCTATGTCAGTCGCTTGGCAATGAGGCCCCGGATGCCCGGAGATCGTTCTGGGTGCATGGCTCTTACGGCACTGGTAAAAGCTATGCAGCTATTTTTGTAAAGCACCTGCTGGAAGAAAAGCCGGAAGTAATCGACGAGTTCCTGTCGAAGTCCTCTCGGCTGTCCAAATATCGCAATCGCTTTATGAAGTGCCGCAACAAGGGTGATTATCTGGTGATCTGGAAGACAGGCTGCACGGGCATCCGCACCGGCGACATGATGCTGGTGGAAGCTGAGCAGGCTGTCCGTGAAGCTTTGGTTGCTAAATTTGGCGATAAAGCGGATCTGGGTGGCGCATCGTTGATCAGTGCGGTGACCGATAGGTTGGATGATGCGTCCATCAACTGGGATCATGTGATTGAAAATACGATTCTGAGTGATGATTATTCTTCGGTGGAAGAATTGCGCGCTGCGGTTTCCTCTGGCAAGCTGTCTGCCATCCAGACGACTGCCATGGTTCTGCGGGACATGAAGTTTGGCCTAATTTCCAATCTGGACACGTTTGAAAATTGGCTGACAGAAGTCATTGATGCCAATGGTCTTGCCAAGAGTGGCATCTTCTTTATCTGGGATGAGTTTACCGAGTACGTTGCACATAGCGATGACCACACCATCATGCAACAGCTCTCTGAATTCTGCAAGGTCAAGCCGTTCTTTATGCTCTATGTTGTCCATCGTTCGGATGAGATGGTCGATAGCATGGGCAAGGACCGCTATCAGATGATTACCAACCGCTTCCACACAGTAGAATTCCACATCAGTGCATCTGCTGCGCTGGACCTGATTGCGGGTTCTATTGTTGTGCGCAACGGTATGCAGAACGCATGGGCTGATGAACGCAATCAGGTTGTCAACGATTTCAAGAAATTCCTGCCAGATCTGGTTGGTCTGGATGACAAGACCGGCGAAATGATCGACAAGCTGTGCCCCATCCACCCTATGACGATTCGGTTGCTTTCTCGTGTGGCGGAGAGCTTTGCTGCTGCGCAGCGTACCATGTTCCGCTTTATGAAGGATCAATCGAATTCTGACATTGGCTTTGTCGGATATATCAACCACTACGGCCCGGATGATGAAGCACGCTGGCTCACCCCGGAATGGCTGTGGGATTATTTCTTCACCCGCGAAAGCGACTTTAGCGATAAAGATACGAAAGTTGCACCTTATATCCAGCATTATGAGGAAAGCCTGCATCTTGTTGAAAGTGATGAGGATGCGCTGCGCCTGTTCAAAATCGTGATGCTGCTGCTTGCTGTTTCTTCCACCACTAAAGGCGCATATGGTGTGCGTCATATGCAGGGTGGCATTGCTGCAACACTGGACTGTCTGGAAAACTGTGTGGCTGGTGTACTTAGCAAAGATAAAGTGCGTGACCTGCTTGCTACTTTGGAGGAAAGCAAGCTGGTGCTTCAGGATCAGGCTGCCAATGGTACGATTCGGCTTCAACTCCCGTTCAAGGGTGGCTCCGGCGATGCATTCCGGGTCAAGTTTGAAAATAACGACCGGAAATATTCTCGGTATCAGATGTTTGCCAAGGATGGGCGCTTCTCCAACGAGTTGGAAAAGAAGGTCTGGGACGAAAACGATGCAACCTTCAAACGCATGAAGATTGCTGTTTGCTGTGCAGAAACCAATTCTATCAATAATCGTCTTGCCGAGGTAAAGGCAGAATTGGTAAAATCGCCTTACAAACTGGGTCTGCTGATTGTCACAGTAAAGGATGATCCGCAGTATAGCGCAATCCAGAATACGCTGGCTCACGCTGCCGCCGATGCAAATGAACCCCGGTTGACGATTGCTCTGCTCAAGACGCCTCTTAGTGACGAGAACCGTAAAGCATGGCTGACACAGCTTACCAAAATGGAGCTTGCTAATGAGAGTGGGCAAACTGCATCTGCAAATGGCTACAAGCTGGAAAGCGAAAAAGTGGTCAACACATGGACTGCGCAGGCTACTGGCGGCGGCAAACTCGTGGCATGGAATGGCACCAATATGTTCAATAATCTCTATGGCACGGCAAATTTGCGCCATACCATCATTACACAGGTTCTGAACAATGTTTTCCCCTACGCCCCGGAACAGATCGTCAAAATGGTTACCGCCTATAAACCTTGCAACGATGCTGCACCGGCAGCGGGTATTGCTCGTAAAGGCGCAACCACCCAGATGCAAAGCGTTTTGAACAGCATCTCTCCTGAAATTCTGCAATTTACGGAGATTGACGGAATCGCCAACGCTACGGGCGATAAAACCGTAACAGCTGTTTCTGCGCTCGCAAAGGTCATTCGTGATAAGATGGATTCCGGTCAGCGTATGATTCTGAGCGACTTGTGGCGTGAACTGCAGGAGCCGCCATTTGGTTATTATAATACGATTGCCTGCGGCATCCTGCTTGGCCTGATCTTCTCCTGCTACAAAAACACAGCCTTCAGCTGGACGGATAGCGTCCAGAGTACGCACATTTTGAACGAACAAACTCTCAAGAGCATGATTCTGTCCATGTGCAAAGGCTCCCTCAACTCGGACTATCTATCTGCCGGTAGTATCACGTTCCAGCACTTCCGCGATTACGTTAAAGACATTATAAATTTGACCGATGCACAGGTTGCAACAGAAGCCGAATGTTGCCGTAATATGCGCGCCGCTATTACCCAGTCTGGCGCACCGTTCTGGGCATTGAAGTATCTCCCGGACGGAACGTATGGACCCAACACTGATAAAGCAAACACGATCATCAATGAAATGCAGCAGTTTATTTCGGCTGATATTGACCGTGAAGCCATTATGAACGATGTCCTTCTGAATTTCCAGAGTCGCGGAAAAGTCAAGGTTGCTATGCGAAAGGCATTTCAGGATAAGGCTGTCATGTCTACTGCATTCCGCAATTTCTTGTATTCTTCCTCCCCCGCACTGGCCGATGTTGCCACAACGCTTTCCATCCAGCCGGTGGATTTGAGTGATCGCCTGCATCTCAGCATGCAGGGTGAAATTTATACATGGACCGAGCAGCAAGTTGCGGATAAGCTGGCTGACATCGTGAATGAATATCAGTATCTGGTTGAGGTTGACCATGCATTAGGACAAAACTACCGCAATTTGGAAGATGCCCGCAAAGATTTGGCAAACCGTTTCAAGTATCAGCGTATTCCTTTCACCGCAGTTGAGGATATCCAGAAGCCCTGGTATCCTGCGTTAAAGGCTCTCCGTACACTATCTCTTGGAAAGGTCGCCCACCTGACCGCTGATGAGCGCAATGCGGACGCTGCCGCTCTGCGCAGCTATGGAAAGTCGGCAAATGACTTTCTGACCGACAGCAAACCCACACTTGCTGATATTCTGGATGACCGTGATGTAAATTGCACTGCTGAGGAACTGGACGCTATTTACTCCGGCCTGAAAAGCACGCCGTTTGATGCGACTCTCACCCAATTCAATCACCTGCTGGATCAGCAGGTTGCTCGTATCGGACAAGCTCGCAATCGCAGTAAGCTGAAGGCACTGTGGGAAAGCGTTACAGGGAAGGAGTCTGTCAAGGCATGGTGCGACTCTTTCTCGACACCTATTTTCTGGATAATTCCAAAAGAGCTACGCAAACCGATTCACACGGTCATTGACCTTCAGAGCGGTATAACTACTCCTCGTGATACAGAGGTCATTGCTGCAATTGATGCTTTGCAGAATGAGAAAGCTCGTGTTTTGACGGATGCCCAAAAGGTATACGCCGCTCTTTATGAAACCATTGGCTCTGAGTATGTTACCTATTTTAAGGTACATCGCCCAGAATTGCTTGCCAAGTTGAAGCTGTCCCACGGAAATGATATGAGTACTTGGGAAGCACCAGAACTCAGTCGGCTTCAATCTATGATGAAGTCGGCCATCCAACAGCAGGCTCGACAGGAAAAATTGCAGAATACTAAGAATGAAATTGCTGAAATGCCTATAAGTCGTTTGCGTGAGAATATCGCCAGTTTTCTGGATAGCCGCCCTGAATACTGCGATGAGTTTCTAAAATAAGGAAAGGAGCAAAACTATGACGGTAGATCAAGTCATTGATACGTTGAAATTGGAAAAGCAGCAACGTGTGCCCAGCCGTTTTCCTTGCCGTGCTATCATGGTCGGAAATATTGCTGAATATTGCGATCTTCTGGAAAAGCTGAAAACAATTCCCAATGTGGAAGTGGTTCCTTCAGACGTGCTGTTTTCCTCTGCCGATGTGCTACCTGCCTATGACAGTCTTATGGATTCCCAATATAAAGACAAATGGTTGATTCTCCCCGGCGTGAGCGAATACCTTCGGCTTTTTTCCAGAGGTGAGACTCAGCGTCAACGCTTTACAAAGCTCTGGCGTTATATGGGATATGGCTCTGATCTTGGTCGAATCATCATTCCTCTCTGGGGATGTAGGACCCAATGGCATGATAAAGACCTTCACCTCGATGGTGATGAACGGCAGAAAGACTTTTTCTTTGACTGTACTACCGACATATCCGACCCACAAACCCTGAAAATTCTCGTTTTGTCAAAGCAATTTGACAAATATCAAAACACCCTTGTAAACGCAGCCAACAAAGTATTTTCTGGCATACGAAGCTGGTATGAATACTGGTCGAACCCGTCTGTACAGTATTCAGAGTATGTCCTAATCACCGGGAGATTGCGCGATATGCAATCTACGGCAGGAGATATCTCAGTTCATGTTTTACCAGATACATTGTCTTTTGTCCGTGCTTATCTTCAGGGAGGAGAAGTATTAACTTCAGAAAACTGCCCGGATGAATCAGTCAATTTGTTATTTCCTTATGCGCTCCAAAAGGGAAATCTTGACGAAGCTATCCTCAACTGCCTGAATCTTGTTCATTTTCAAAATACAGATGTCATGGGAAAATGGGCAACGATGAATAACGGTCAAAAACAACTTGCCATGCTTTGGATGCAGTTACATCAGCAAGACGACTATCTTTCTTATTGCGTCCGCAAGGCAAAAAATGCAAATGATCTAGTAGATAATATTTATCATGACATTTTCTCTCTTCGTCTCCGGCATCCTGAATGGGAAAAAGAAAGTCAGGAGTTAATGTCTGCACTGAACCTGTCTAAAGATCCCGCATTTTTCAAGGCATTGGATGAAATCCCTGATTACAAGCTTCGACTCTGCTATCTGACAGGAAATACCCAGGCTGAACGCATTTATCTGATTCATATGATTGGAGAATGGCTGAGGATGGACGCTCAACAGGCTTTGTCCTGCTCGGAGGTTCAGTCTGCTTATCCTGAGCTTTATGCCTATCTACAGCACACTGAACTGTTTAAGGATAGTGACTCTGAGCGGTACTTTGATTCCTACAAGTCTTATAAACTTTCAAATTGCTTGCCGCAGGATGAGGATATTTATTTTTCAAACTTTGATATAAATTCTTATCCCTATCGCTATACGTTGCTTAGCGATTCGATAACAACGGACAGCGTTATTTTATGGATTGATGCACTTGGCGCCGAATGGCTTTCCTTGCTTTGCTGGACATTGCAAAAAGACAATAATGGTCAGATAAAATCCGTTGCTCTGGCACAGAGCTGCTTGCCAACGGAAACGGAATACAATGACCAGTGGAATAAAATGGATACGCCGCATGACAAACTTGATAAGTTGGACAAGTTGGCGCACCATGGCGTAATTGATGATCCAAGTTATTATGCCTGCATTCAGGAACAGTTTTCGTTCTTTTCCAAAGTCGTCGATAAGGTTGAGGAGCTGTTCCAAAAATACCATCGGGTAATTATTACGGGAGATCACGGAAGCAGTCGCCTTGCTGCGAGGTTTTTCCATGCAAGGGAGGGCTACCCTGCGCCAGCATCTTCTCAGGTGTGCAGTCATGGTCGATTTTGTATTTTTAATGGAGCTAAAATCATTGCTAGCTCCAATCAAGTGATCGCTAAAGACTCAGATGGAAATCAATATCTGATTTTCAAAAATTACGATCATTTTAAGCAGTCTGGCTTTGCCGCCGGCGGCGATGATGAAAATGCACAATACGGCGAACTTCATGGCGGCGCTTCACCTGAAGAGTTGCTTGTTCCTGTGGTTGTATTTGACAGCATCCACGAGCTACCACTTACTGCGACATGGAAAAAAGATTCTATCAAGTTTTCTATGAAAAAAGCCAAACCAGTTATTCTGTTCAATAAACCCGTTCAAAATGTTCAAGCTAGTCTTGGAAGTGTCGATGGTATCTGCACTCCTATAGACACAGTTGGTAAGGAATGGATGATAGTTTTTTCTGAAAACAAGGCTGAAGCCACAAAGAATTTTAAATACGATCCGATTATTATAGCCGATGGAAAAGTTGTCCATGTTCCATCACTGGAAATAAAGCCCGCTCTTGGGGGAGGAGATTTCGACCTTTAATGCGAGTAAAGAAAAAAGTATGTTGCGATTGTGGTAAGGTTCTAACAAAAGATGAGATTGCACTTTCTCAAAAATTGATTGACCTTGATACCGAAGATTTTTATTGTTTGCCATGCATGGCAGAATATATCGGATGCTCCGAGGATGATCTGCACATTAAAATTCGAGAATTTAAAGAACAGGGATGCACCTTGTTTCTGTGAGAGGACGGCGATTGTATGTTGGAGGATAAAGTCAGAGAAATTTTCGTTGACATGGTTGTATTAAAAGATCCCCAAAGAAGCGAATATTTTTCCAACCTGAGCATTCCTTCTTATATGCGTGATTGGCTGGTTATGAAGTTCTCAGATGACAATGGAACCATCGATTACGAAAGTGTTGGACGATATATCAAGCGTTATATTCCGAGTCGGGAAGATTTCGAGCAATACAAATTTCAAATGGTCAATGGTGACACCGTTCAATTTTTGGCTCGGGTTCGAGTCTCTGTTGATGTAAAAACAGGAAAAACAGTCTTTGAACTGCCTGATTTTGGTGGCTCTCGCGGTGGGGCAGGTGGTGTTGTAGCTTATGATGTCGCTGAGAAATGGCAAAACACCTTGCTGCGGGAAAGTGAAAATTGGGGCATCGTAACACTCTGCTGGATGATGGATGGAACTCCATCAAAACCGAAAGGTCTCATCACAATGATTGGCTACAAGCCATTCTGCCCTTACGATATAGATCTTGAGTTTTATCGTGATGCACGAAGCCAATTTTCTATTCATGAATGGATTGATGTCATTATCGAAGCGATTGACTACAATCCCGACGGGTACTTAGATGAGAATGGTGAGGTGAGCGAACGGAAAAAACTTTATTTTCTTCGTCGCCTTCTGCCATTCGTTGAAAAACGTGTTAATCTGATTGAACTTGCTCCAAAAGGCACCGGAAAAAGTTACGTGTTTGAAAAAATAAGCAAGCGTGGTTGGCTTATTAGTGGCGGTACTGTATCTCGTGCATCCTTGATTTACGACAATGCGAAAAAGACCGGTGGTCTTCTTACACGATTTGATTTTGTGGGGTTTGATGAAGTTCAGTCTATTACATTTGAACAACCCGGTCAAATTCAGCAGGCGCTCAAGCACTACATGGAATATGGCGAGATTAAAGGCTTTGATGCTTCGTTGTCTTCAGGTGCAGGTGTAATTGTTCTTGGAAATATTGATGCAGACCGATTTGACACAAATAAAAATATGGTTGCTAATATTAGTGAAGTGTTCGGGGAATCTGCAACATTGGATCGTTTCCATGGTTTTATTCCTGGATGGGAAATCCCTCGAATGACAACCGGTATGATTGCCAAGGGTTGGGCCATCAATACGGAATATTTTGCCGAAGTGATGCATGCCTTGCGAGATGATCTCACATATTCAGCTGTCGTTGATGCTATGATTGATTTTCCTTCAAACGCAGATAAACGCCATATGACCGCAATCAAGCGGTTATGTACCGCGTTTTTGAAACTTCTGTTTCCTCATGTACAAACTCCAAATGATATTGACCGTCAGGAATTTATTGACTATTGTCTAAATCCCGCTATTGAAATGCGCTCTGCGATCTATAAACAGCTCTGCATCATCGATGCCAAGGAATATGATGTTCCAAGCAAGCGCATCCCTGAGATTGTTTGCAAATAACAAAGGTGCTTACTCATGATTTATGCTGATAATGCAGCGACCACCCCGTTGGATCAGGATTCTTTTGAGGCAATGAAGCCATTTCTTCTTGAGCAGTATGGAAACGCCTCACAGCCATATTCTTTTGCCAGAGAACCACGAACTGCCTTGAAGTGGGCAAGAGAAACTATTGCTGACTGCATTGGGGCAAAACCCGAAGAAATCTATTTTACATCCGGCGGCACTGAAAGTGATAACTGGGCTATAAAAAGTAGCTCTTTAAAACGCCCTATCTTGACTAGCCAAATTGAACACCATGCCATCCTAAATGCTTGTGCGGCAATGGAGCATCTTGGTGTAAATGTTCGATATCTTCCTGTGAATTGTCATGGAACGGTTCAAACTGAAACCTTAGAGGCTGCCATGGATTGTAAGCCCCGGTTGGTTTCAATTATGCTTGTCAATAATGAAATCGGGAGCATTGAGCCCATAGCTTCTCTTGCAAACATTGCGCATAAATACGGTGCGCTGTTTCATACGGATGCAGTTCAGGCTGTTGGACACATTCCGATTGATGTAAATAGCCTAGGCATTGATATGCTGTCCGCATCTGCTCATAAATTTAATGGCCCTAAGGGAATAGGCTTTATTTTCATAAAATCCGGAACATCTCACCATCCATTTATGGATGGCGGTGCTCAAGAATCTGGGATGAGAGCCGGAACGGAAAATGTTGCCAGCATTGTTGGAATGGCTACTGCTCTAAAGAAAAACTGCCATGAAATGAAACAGAATCAAGAGAATTTGCTTCAAATTGAGCAAAAATTCTTGAATGTCCTTTCCAATTCCAAACTTGACTTTGTTCGTAACGGTGATGTTGATCATATTCCAGGAAATGTAAGTATATCATTTCGTAATGCCTCCGGCGAAATGCTGCTCCATCGACTGGATTTGATGGGAATCTGTATTTCAACTGGGTCAGCCTGCGACAGCAAGAGCATCCAGACCTCGCACGTCCTAAAGGCAATTCATCTTTCCGATGAATATGCACGTGGTACGATTCGAGTTTCCTTTGGCAAGCAAAATACACTTGATGAAGCAACAACTATTGCTAATGCCATCATCAAGATTTTGAATTCAAGAACAGTGTAATATTTTCTTTCAGCTTTTTCATTCAGTTTCTGCAAGCAGTGCCTTTGTGCGTACAAAGGCCAGAGAACACGCACGGCATTGAAACCTTGCCGTGCGTGTTCTGTTTGTTGGGATGCAATCCCAATCCCTGCGAACATCACGGAACCGTGATGGCTGCGCACTCCTGCGGAGTGCTGAAAGAGCGTTTTGCAAAAACGCGTAGCCTGCATCCATCGGATGCAGTTCAAGGGTTTGGGATTTCCCAACAAGCATTTTGCAACGCAAAATGGTCTTTGTATATACGAAGACACTGCTTGCTACGAATGCGAACGCCTTTTGAATTGCAAAATGATTTTTCGGTTGCTATACTGGACTTAACGAAATTTTTTGGGAGGCTGCCGCAATGAGCGTACAGACAATGCTGATCGGGAACCGACCTTGCCGCATTTACGGCGAAGCCCATGCGGAATACCTGCTGCTCCAAATGACCGGCGAACACGAGCTGCAAAGCATGGATGACGAAGTGGCTGCTATTGCACAAAGCAACCGAAAGTATCTGTTTGCGGCCATCCCGGTGGAAAGCTGGAACAATGCACTTTCTCCGTGGGAAGCTCCTGCGGTATGGGGCAAAGAGAGTTTCGGCGGCAATGCTGGGGATACCCTGCACTTTCTGACGGAGCAGGTCATTCCCACACTGGAGCAGCAGTATCCTCTCCCGAAAAACGTCAAAATCATTCTGGGCGGCTATTCGCTGGCAGGATTGTTTGCGCTGTGGGCATCTACGCAGGCAAATCTATTCTGCGGCATCGCTGCTGCGTCTCCCTCGGTGTGGTTTCCGGGCTGGATGGAGTTTGAACAACAGCGCCCGATACAGACGCAGCACATTTATCTGAGCCTTGGCGACAAGGAAGAGCATACGAAAAACGCTGTCATGGCTGCGGTAGGTGATAACATCCGCACCCTGCACAGCCGACTTATAGAGCGTGGCGCAGACTGCGCCCTTGAATGGAACAGCGGCGGGCATTTCAAAGACGCTGATCTGCGCACGGCGAAAGCCTTTCAGTGGGTGATGGAGGAACACACATGACCATTTTGATTGATGCCGACGGCTGCCCTGTGGTGGACCTGACATTGCAGATTGCAAAACAGTTTGATGTTCCTGTTATCATCCTGTGCGATACCTCTCACCAAATCGAGCGGGAAGGTGTGCAGACATTGGTGTTCGATAAAGGGGCTGACAGCGTGGACTTCGCGCTGGTGAACCGGGTAAAGCCGGGTGATATTGTCGTGACACAGGACTACGGGCTGGCGAGTATGTGTCTTGCCAAGTGCGCACGAGTGCTGAATCAAAACGGTCTGGAATACACCGCCGACAATATAGACGCTCTTATGCTGCGGCGATACGAAAACAAAAAGCTTCTCCGTGCCGGAAAGCACCCCAAGGGGAGCCTAAAACGGACAAAGGAGCAGGACGCCAAGTTTGCGGATACGCTCGAGAAGATCCTGAATTACAACCATTGATACATGCTTTTTGAAGGCTGGAGAAATTCAGCCTTCTTTTTTCATGAGAAAATTGTAACATTTTTTGCAATTTGGTTGCGTTTTGAGGGGGAGTGAATCGGCCCCGTCGTTCTTTCGGCTCGTTTTCTTGCATCTGCTTTCCCGAATCTGCTATACTGAAGTCACTTTTTAATCGGAGGCTTTCATGACAACCCTTCTTCTCCTACGCCATTCCATCCCGGAGCGCGGCGGTTCCAGCCCCGACCCCGGCCTTTCTGCCGAAGGTCTTCAGCGGGCCGCCGCAGTCTTTCAAAATGACGCTTTCCGCACGGTCTCGCTCGTCTGGTCGTCCCCTTCGCTGCGTGCGCTCCAGACCGCACAGCTGCTGGGGCTTCCCATCCGGCAGGACACCCGCCTTGCCGAGCGCCGCACCGGCGACACGACCGGGCAGGACGCTTCGTTCTGGAAACGCCAATACGAAGACCCGGACTTCAAAAATCCGGACGGCGAGTCCTTCCGTGAGGTCAGCGCCCGGATGGCAGACTGCATCCACGAACTGCTGGATTCGCTCCCGGAGGGGCAGAACGCCCTTGTCGTCTCCCACGCCGCCGCTATTTGCAGCTACTTGCAGCGCTTTTGCACCGTTGAGGTGACCGACGCCGCACAGAAGCTCCGCCGGATTACATTTCAGGGCGAAGTTCTGTTGGATGGGCACTTTTGGGAGGCTGATGGATTTGTGCTGCACATCGAAAATCGCCACCCTGTTCCTGTCTCTTATACACATCTCCGAGCCCACGAGACGTAGAGGAA
>ENA-UACX01000157-UACX01000157.1-human-gut-metagenome-genome-assembly--contig:-NODE-157-length-14682-cov-8.381008_pt1 | contig 14682 bp, 10 predicted proteins | sample MGYA00243885_ERZ654237 | MGnify/ENA primary metagenome ERZ654237 (study PRJEB26926, sample SAMN06165015) | human gut metagenome | biome: ENVO:00009003; feature: ENVO:2100002; material: ENVO:00002003... | reverse complement strand
AGATTCCTCTACGTCTCGTGGGCTCGGAGATGTGTATAAGAGACAGACTGTATAATATCAATAGCTTTACTAAAATTCTTCGGAAAAACACCCTTATTCAACTCAATTCTCTCTTGTGCATCCCAATGCTCTTGAGCAAAGATGCCTATGTTGGACATTATCATCCAAACAAAAGTTATAATTAATGTGCGTGTGTTCATGATATTATATTTATCAATATAATTAAAACTCTCCCATATCAGCCAATTCAGCCTTCATTAAAAAAACATTATAAGGCATCCACATTGACATCGTAAAATATAAATTATCACCAGTTACCGACAACGGATGAATGTAAGAACCATACAATTGGGCATACTCTCTACCATTAGCAAGCTCATAGGGTTCACTCCATGGGCCAGTTATGTCTTCTGCCGTACGCATAGTTATATTATATCTATCTGCATTGAAATAAGCAATTATCCATTTCTTATGTGTCTCGTTATATATAAAAGAAAGTTCACCAACCTTATCTTCTATTAATACTGTTGCCTCATTTTCATTGCCTTTTATCCATTGATTAGTAGAAGCATTCCAATATTCATAAGCTGTCTTATTCTCAATATCTGTTTCATGAAATCGTGCTAATTTAGCATTGCTATCCCTCCCCGTTTGAGTACCTATCATATAAACATATCCATCTTTCTTAAAGTACCCTACCTGACCAAAAAAACTATAAGATGAGAAGGTTATATCTTTACATTTAGCCCATGTCAAACCATTATCAGCCGACTTATATATTCCCGAATAATTTGTAATCCATCCCGTCCAATTTCTCATATTAAAATAATGCACATAATCTATTCCATTAGCACGAATAGCAGCTGTTGGGATAGAAGTCCAATCACCATTACCTGACGAATCTTTTCCCCCATATACTATCTCGCGGGCATACCCTTTATCATCAGTAGCCATATTGCTGAATGACAATCCATCTTCTAAATCATTATCCTCCGAGAAAGCCAGCACATTACTACGCCAACTCCCTCCGTTAGGTCCAGGATTAGCCAGATTAGGCTTAAAGTCATACCCAAAAGTATCACCAAAGAAAATTCCATATTTTCCGGGCTGCATCTCCCAAATAATGCCAAGATCTGTTCCTCCTACATTCCATTTTGTCGCAGTATTATTAGGGTTTGGGAAGTTTTCTCCGTCCATAGAACTACCAGTTACACGAGCAGTACGACTGACGCTTCGGATAAAGAATCCCCAACGGTTATCCACATTCAAAGAAAGGTCATTCGATTTGTTTCCATCTTTATAAACTGCTACCAATATCAATCTAAAATTCTGGGGATCCGTCTTCTGAACCACATAATTAAATACATAATCTGCAGTTAACTCATTTCTATCTATTTTGACTGAATAACTATTTCCTCCACTTTTTCGAACCATCAGATAATCTATGGCATCTATATTCTTAAAATTCAGAATCGTTGAAACAACCTTCGTGTCTTTATTTGGAATCAGAAAAGTTTTCGCAGAGATAATCTCATCAACTGGTATAAAAGGCTCATTTTCCTCTTTATCCGAACAAGAAAACAACAAGAATATAGAGAAAGAAAGAACCATAAATAGAATATTTTTCATAACGTCTGTTTTAAGTCAGTTTACTGTATCTATAGATGCAGTACACGGGAAGCATAGAAATACCGGACTGCATCTATGATACAGCAAACTTTAATTATTGAATGTCAATTACCTGACCTTCGGAGTATATTCTGCTGGATATTCCGGTTTCTACAACTTCGTCTGTCAAGTTTCCTACCAATTTTACAACGAATCTGTACCTTTTATTCGCATCGATTGCAATGCCTTCGGCAAATGTCCCTTCATTACCAATGGTTATCACATCTCTATAGATGTCATTCTCCACTTTCTGAATACTTACTTCAAGAGGCCTCAAAAACTCATCAGGTATATTATCTGGAATTTGCCATGTCAACTTCACTGTATTCCCTTGTACTGAATAATCAAGGTTTTCCACTTTAGGCAAAATATAATGTGTTCCTTTACTGCCTACAACATCTCTGTCGTAACAACCAGTAAACAATAAACAAGTAAATATTACCATGCATATTCTTACTATATTTTTCATAATCATAATTCTAAAAGTTTAATATTAATATCCCGGATTTTGTGTATAATTACCTTTTGCCCACTTCATCTGAGCCTGTGATATGGGGAAGAATTCATCTCTACCAGCAGTAAAGCGTGCTATATTCATCCAGTCAAATCTATTTCTTTCCACTGCAAAATAAGCATTCATCGTTTTCTCCAGAGTTCCCCAACGCTGCAAGTCGAAGAAACGGCGTCCTTCACAAGCTAGTTCAAGACGGTTTTCCCATTCCATGGCCTTCCATGCAAATTCTTTGGTCCATGTACAATTCACACCAGGTTTATACAACTCACATTTGTAGTTCAGAATATAGCTTCCATCCGCAGTTTTCAGATTCTCAAGACTATTGGCGGCACGCTGACGAATTTTATTAATCAAAGGCAAAGCTTCATCTTGTCTGTCCAATTGAATTAGGACTTCTGCTTTCCATAGTATCACTTCATCATATCTGATTAATCTCTTGTTCATAGAGTTAAACTGCCAACCATCGTACAGCAAACAGTCACAATTAGGATGCGGTAATTCCTTCACAGATTTCAAATAACCATACTCAACACCATTACGAATACCACGAGCCTCAAAAATCAAATAAGGGTCATACTTCCAAGGCTGTCCGGGTGCACATATCGTATGACTGAAACGAGGGTCGAAAGTGTAGCGGTCGAAGAAAGCCTTATTACCGGCATCTACAAGTGTAATATCATCCGAACCATCGGCTTTCTTTATGTAATCACCATAGCAATCATCATTATAGGTATCAAACAACGGTAATCCATTTTCACCAGTCTTGAAAGCATTACCCATTGTATAGCTTGCATGATGGAAACCACAACACTGAAAACCTCCCCAATTCCACGGATGATTCAGTCCTTCACTTCTATTGATTTTACCCCCAGTAGAACTATTATCATTGATAGAATACTGAATCTCCCAAATGGATTCTTTCGTATTGTTATCAGACTCAATCATGAAATTCTCACCAAAATTGCTACATAAGTCCAAAGCTTTACCTTCTTGTTCCGTCAACTTGTTCAGATAAATCAAAGCTTCATTCAGCCGTTCTTTGTTTACATTAATCACCTGATGTCTCTCATCTTGCTCATAAGCCATAAACATCAATGTCCTTGCAACCATTGCCGTTGCCGCATTCTTAGTGATTCTTCCTTTATCTATCTGTACTTCCGGAAGGTATGACTCTGCATCCTTGAAATCCTTGAGGATTCTCTCCCACAAATACTGGTCATTCGGATAGTTCTTGTCCCTATTCGGTACAGCTTCAAAATCGGCAGAAGTACCCGTTATGGTTTCATCCATGTAAGGCATATATTTGAAAAACTCCTTCAGTCTGAAATGAGTAAATCCGCGAAGAAACAGCATTTCACCCATTCGACTATTCTTCACTGGAAAATCGTCTTCGGAAATGGGCTGCATTTTTTGGATTGCAGTATTGCATCTCTGGATAACCTGATAAGAAACATACCAAGGGAAATCAATAGGCCAGCCGTTAGGAGTCAAATTCACAAAGGTTTCCATATATCCCCATCCGTCGCCGCCGTCCCAGACACCGCCACCGCCTTTATAAGAGTCGTCAGAACGAAGAGAACCCGACCACCAAGGTGAGAATGGTGAATCCCAAGACGGAATATCTGTCATTCTTGCATAAGCAGCTGTTACAAAACCTTCCATATCACTTGGCTTGACAAGCAGGTTCTCATCCAAAACCTGCTTCGGATTTACTTGTAGGAAGTCCTCACATCCGGTCATACCGAATGCTGCGGTTAAGATTAATAATGATGATATAAACTTTTTCATTGTGTTTTTCTAATTAAAATGTAACATTAAGCCCGAAAGTCATTGTAAACGGGGTCAAATATCCATAGCCGGACATTTCCGGATCAAAACTTGTAAATTGGTCACCTCCCCAGAATTTCTTCAAGGTAAAGACGTTTCTTGCAGAAGCGTATACTCTCAGATTCTTCATCATCATCTTATTGGTGACTTTAGCAGGAAAAGTATAACCCAATTCTATATTTCTCAACTTCAAGTAAGAACCGTCTTCTATATAATAAGTAGACATTCTCTGTTCATTATTGGTCATCACATTTGTCATAGCCGGAATATCCGAATCTGGATTGTCGAACGACCAGGCATCCAATAATCTGGTCGGATGATTTTTTCCGACAGGAACGGAACCTGATATATGCCAGAAATCACTCTGACGTTTCCAATCATTACTTACCTGATTGCCGAATACACCTTGGAAGAACATATTCAAATCAAAATTACGATACCTGAAATCGAAAGTGATTCCTCCAAAGAAATCCGGATCGGCTGTACCGATATATGTCCTGTCGGTCAATTCATCCACGCGACCATCACCATCCAAATCCTTATAACGAATTCGGCCAACAGCTTTTCCGGGTTGTTCGGCATGGTTATCCACTTCTTCTTGTGTCTTGAAAATTCCATCAGCCACAAGACCATAAAACACATTGGGAGACCTACCGATCACGAAATCACGAACGCCATCTCCCGGATATTTATTAATCACGTTTTCAGGAAGTTCCGTCAATTTTGTCTTGTAAGTACCTACATTTGCAGAAATAGTATATTGGAATTCGGCGCTTGGGTCACTTCTAAAGCTAACTTCAAATTCAAGACCTCGATTGTTCATACTTGCACCATTGATCCAAGGTTCTCCCCCCTCTCCCATTACGGCGATATAAGGAGTCTGCACAAGAACATCCTTTGTTTTCTTGAAATAGTAGCCTAAAGAGCCCGTAAGACGTTGGTCGAAAAATCCGAAGTCAACAGCCAAATCCGTCTGCGTAGTAGTTTCCCACTTCAAGTCAGGATTACCAAGCCAGGTCCTGCTATAACCGGAATACAAGGGACCGCTCTCATTACCCTGAATGGGATAAGATGTTCCAAAATAATCTGTCGTAAACGGAGTGGTAGTATACCCTCTCGGAAGGCCTTGCACACTTCCGTTCGCTCCCCAGCTGGCACGCAACTTAAGGTCGGACAAGAAGTCAAAATCTTCCATAAAAGCTTCATCCTTGATTCTCCAACCGGCGGAGAAAGCGGGAAAAGTAGCATAGCGGTTATTTTCACCGAATAAAGAAGAACCGTCACGGCGAACAGTAGCGGACAACAAGTACTTTCCGTTATAAACATAATTGGCCTTGCCGAACAAAGAGAAATAAGTATACTCATCTGCCGAACTACCTAAGTTATATTTCTCTCCGGTAGTTACACCAATATGTGCAAAATCTCTATCTTCCAGATAAATGCCTTCCCTTCTTGCAGAAAACCCTTCTTGAACGAATCTGGTTGCTTCAGTACCCAATACAACATCCAAATTGTGTTTACCGGTACTCAATGTATATGACAAAGTGTTAGTCCATACATAGCTCAACGGATGTGATTGATAACTGCCCACATAATTTTCTCCATCACTGTTTCTTCCTCCTGTTTCCGACCAAACGCCATCAACAGCACGATTATAAGCATTGCCATAATCAAGGCCAAACTGGGTTCTTGCCGAAATACCTTTCCAAATATTCAAATCAAGGAAAATATTGCCGATAATCTTCACATAATTATTGATGTTATCCTTATTCATTTTCAATAATCGAACGGGATTGGTAAAATCATCAAAACCCGGAGCACCAGCCCATCCTCCATTTTCATCATATACAGGAGAAGCGGGAGGATTAATCATTGCCCACCATGTTTCACTTTGGTCTCTATACTGCAAATAAGACACAGCTAGATTTTCGCCAACTTTCAAACGATTTTTTATCAAACTATATTCTGTATTGGCACGTACCGAATATTGTCTGAAGAATGTATGTATCTGTGTACCTTCATTGTTGAAATAACCCAATGAAAACAAACTTTTGGATTTCTCAGAACCATTGGAAATAGTCAACTGATGATTATGGGAAACAGCGGTCTGAAAAACTTCTCCCATCCAATCTGTATCACTCCCTCTTACAGTTTGGTCTGCATTAAGGAATTCCGCTACTTTAACCCCGTCCAGCACGGCCATTCCATTATCACCTCGATGCCATGTATAATCATAAGCCGAAGGCAAGGAAATAGAAGTACCATATACTCTTTCATCATAAGCTTGAGCTTGGAATGCCGCTCTACCATATTGCTCGGCATTCATTAAAGCAGGTTTGTTCAATACTGTATTTATGGAAACACTACCGTTATACTCAATGCTTGTCTTACCTGCCTGACCTTTTTTCGTCTGGATCAAAATAACACCACCGGAAGCCCTTGCACCATAAATAGAGGCAGACGCAGCATCTTTCAACACTTGAATAGATTCAATATCACCAGCATTTATATCACGAAGATTCAAATTCTCAGTAGGCATACCGTCCAAAACTATTAAAGGCTTAACTCCTCCCGAAAGAGAAGACAATCCACGAATCTGCACCGTAGCTCCTTCAGCAGGATTACCACCGTTTGTAGTAATATGCACACCGGCCATCTTTCCTTGCAATGACTTCATGGCATTGGCAGAAGCATTCTTCTTTAAATCACTCGCACTTGCCATTGCAACGGAACCTGTCAAATCAGCTTTCTTCTGTGTCATATAACCGGTGTATACCACAACTTCTGACAACATTGTAGCATCACTCTTCATGACAACATTCAAAAGACTCAAGCCTTTAACCGAATATTCTTCTGTTTTTTGACCAATATATGAAAAAACCAATACCGCTTTATCAGAAGGTATTTTTATAGAGTATTTTCCATCAATATCAGTCGTGGTACCGATAGTAGTTCCTTTAACAACGACATTCACTCCAATAAGAGGTTCATTGGTTCCTTCTTCCAAAACCGTTCCTTGTATTATCCTCTCTTGTTGAATCATGTTAGAAGTATCTATGCCATATCCAGATGCTTGAATAAATTCTTTTGTCTCCGATCCGGCCACAGAAAGAGGTAGAATATCTTCTGCATAAGCTGCCAATGATAGCATTGATACCAATGCTACGAAACCATTTCTTTTGAAATATTTCATAATATAAATAAAAAGGTTAATAACTATTCATCTACCGTGCAGTACAATTCATCTTACCAGAAATTGTACTGCACAGCTTCTATATCTTAAACTCTCATTCTTACCATCTTGGTATTTCGAGTTCGTCCTTGTTCGGAAGACTTGGGAATCTTGCATGCGGCTCGGTCTGGTACCAGAAGGTGGTCGAGGAGATGTCCGACTTCTGGTTGTTGTAGCGTCCGTCGTGGCGCCATCCCAGGTCCTGTATGGTTACCTTCAGGTCCTTGTCGAATCGCACCGGGTCTAGTATGTGCCAGCGGTATAGCCCGAAAGCTGTCACCGCACGGTACAGCCCGTCGGGACGGATCACCTGGTGCATGCCGGCGTAAGGGGTGGTGAACTCCTGGTACCGGCGCGTCTTCTGGTTCTCGAAATTGTACGAGCCGCAGAAGTAGTCCTCGGCCCCTGTCCCGCAGATGGTCGGGTATTCCTTGTCGCCGTCCATGTAGAACTTGATCTCGCCTTCCCCCCACCAGCAGTTGTCGTTCACGCGCCATGCCATGTATGTGCCCACGTACTGTCCCTTGCCCTTCACTCCGTCGATTAATGTGTGCAGCGACCCTTGGGTCGGGTTGGAGCGGCGGAACTGCGCGTGGAAGTAGGCCTCGTCCTCGGGAACTTCCGTCAGGGTGTAGTTGACCTGGTAGTACAGGCGCATCTCCTCGGCGGTGTTGATGTTTTCCAGCGTGATACGGGCTTTCTTGCGGAAAGGCATCTTCCAGTAGCAGTTGAAGGCGCTGCCCGGATTCACGCAGACGGCCAGTGAGGAGAGCTGTGCATATTCATTGTATGCGCTGCAGAAGAAGTCACCCACCGGACATTCGACGGAAGGCTCCTTCTCGTCGTCCCAGTACATTCTCAGGATGGAGAAGCGCCAGTTCCCGGTCGGTGTCATCCAGATCTGCTGGATGGCTCCCGGACCCTCGATCTCCGCAATCGTGATTGTCTCTCCCGGTTTCACGATGATGAAGGGGTTTACCTTCCAACCCTTGCCTAGGTCTTTGGCCGCATGGTGGGCGTTGGCCACATTCCGCTGGTCCTTGTCCCTGACCGGGTCGGCCATGCCGCCCTTGCCCTTCTCACCCGTGAAGTTCTCGGGACTGATGGAACGTGTCTTCGCATCGGACAGTCTTGACAGGTTGCCCATGTTCATGTCCAGACCGTTGAACGGGTAGTTGCTTTGGGCGTAAGCACCCACGGTGACCATGCATAAGGCCGCCAAAATTAATGATTTGATTCTCATGTTTTAAATAGATTAATGGTTTGTATACTTAGTTAATGGTTTCAGCAAGTTTTGCCAGTTCAAGATATTTCTTGTATATTTTTTCGTAGATGAGGGTTCTTTTCTCATCCGGCCGGTATTCAGCCTCGATGTCCGACCCCATATGCCTTGTCGCCTCATTGATATCCTTGTACACCCCTGCGGCAACTGCCGCGAACATTGCCGCTCCCAAGGCACAGGTCTGTTCCGAGCGTACCACACGGATGGGCATGTCCAGCACGTCCGCCAGCGTCTGCATCACGAAGGGCGCCTTCTTGCTGATACCTCCGATGGCATTGACCGAATCAATGCGCAGCCCCTGGCCCTTCATATGCTCCACAATACGGCGGGAACCGAAGGCGGTGGCTTCCACCAGCGCACGGAATATTTCCGGGGCGCTGGTACCCAGCGTGAGTCCCGCAACGGCACCCTTCACGTTCTGGTCCGCATCGGGGGTACGGCGGCCGTTCATCCAGTCCAGGGCGACAACACCATCCTCGGAGGGTTCCATGTCCTGGACCTCACGGGTGAGTTCCACCAGCATGCCGTCCAGAACTTTCTGCCTGGCCTCCCCTCCGGGGATATCTTTCAGTGTCCATGCCAGCATCTTCCTGAACCAGGCGTAGATGTCTCCGAAAGCCGACTGTCCGGCTTCGAAACCGATGAATCCCGGAAGCACCGAACCGTCCACCTGGCCGCAGATTCCCTTGATACAGCGTCCGCCTACCTCGTCTTTGCCGGCAACCATGATGTCGCAGGTGGATGTTCCCATGATACGTGTCAGTATCCCCGGGGCGACGGATGCGCCTACGGCTCCCATATGGGCGTCCAGCGCCCCCACGGCCACGGCGATTCCTCGGGGAAGTCCAAGCCTGTCTGCCCACTCGGGTGTCAGTTCCCCTGCCTTGGTGTCGCTGGTGTGGGTTTCTGTGAACAGATGGGGGAGCATTTCCTTCAAGGCCGGATTAAGTTCTTCGAGAACTTCGCCGGAAGGAAGACCCCAACTGGCATGCCACATTGCTTTATGTCCAGCAGCACAACGGCTACGAAAGATCTGTTCCGGAATAGTGTTACCAGTTACTAATCCGGTCATCCAATCACAATGTTCTACCCAAGCATAAGCAGCATCCTTTATAGCGACGTTTGTGTTGATAATATGTAAAACCTTTGACCATACCCATTCTGATGAATAAGTACCACCTTCATAAAGTAAATAATCAAGGTTACGTTTATTGATCAGTGCATTGATTTGCTCAGCTTCTCGAACAGCTGTATGATCTTTCCAAAGAATAAACATAGCATCCGGTTCTTCTGCAAACTCGGGACATAAAGCTAATGGCATTCCTGCCTTATCGGTTAAAGCAGGAGTACTACCAGTTGTGTCAAAACATAATCCACAAATAGAAGCAATCTCTTCTTCCTTCAAATCTGATAAGGCTATATGTACAGCCTCTATCATGGATTCAATATAATCCAATGGATGTTGGCGATAACGATTGTTGTGTGCATCGCAGTAAAGCCCCGCTTTCCAACGGGGGTAAAAACTTACCCCCGTAGCCATTTCACGGCCAGTATATGTATCCACTACCAGTGCACGACAAGAATCCGTACCAAAATCAAGACCAATAACGTATTTCTTGTTTGATTCCATACTCTAAAGCATTATTTGGTTGTTAACTCTTGTTTTCTTGCAATGAAAAGCCCATAATAGGCAATCACTGCAAAAGCAACGGCCGGTACAACATATGCAGCCATAATACTACCCGTCTGGTCGGAGACAATACCCTGAATTTGGGTCAGAACGGCAGCACCGGCAATAGCCATTACCATGAATGAACCTCCAATCTTAGTGTCATCCCCCAAACCTGTAAGACCAAAACCATAAATGGTCGGGAACATCAATGACATACAACCAGAAATGCCCATCAGGCAATAGACGCCGAAACTGCCCTTGCCGAACATGGCACCCAAACAACACATTACAGCAAGAAGCGCAAGTCCTATCAAGAGTTTATAAGCTTTCACATATTTCATCATGGCAGTACATACGAATCTCATTACTACAAAGAGAATAAGTGACATGATATAGTAAGTAGCTGCAGCCTGTTCTGCCGTACGTGGCAGCAAATCATTCAATCCAAGCCATTCACAACAATTATAGAATGCGGCAGCTACCGGTTCCACTCCCCGTAATGCATTTACAACAGCATCTGCAGAAGCAGAATCTCCTAAAGAAGCCAATACACCGTCAAAATTCAGCTGTACCATAGCATAACGGATCACGAATGACCATACGGCTATCTGTGCACCAATATTGAAAAATTGTGCTATTACACCCCATACATAATTCTTATTCTTTATAAGACGACGAAGAGTGGCACCAAACTCTATTTTTTCACCTTTTTCACTAAGATTAGGCATTTTGGTAAGCCGAATAGCAAGTAAGAGCACCAACATCACCAGACCAAGTACCACATAAGCAGTAGTAACAGCATTCAATTCCTGCCCCTGGATGGCGGCCAGCTCCTCAGCCGGAAGTTGGGCACGCTCTGTCGCTGTCATTCCATTCAGTTGTGAGAGGATGAAAATCTGACTGATCACCACTCCCGTAATCGCTCCGAACGGATTGAAGGCCTGAGACAGATTCAAACGGCGTGTCGCGGTACTTTCAGGACCGATTGCCAATACATAAGAATTAGTAGACGTCTCCAGAACTGAAAGTCCGGCAAAGAGAACAAAGATTGCCAGCAGATACATAAAGAAGCTGAAATCAACATTCACTCCCGAGCTAAGCATGGCAGGATAGAACAGTAAAGCCCCAAATGCATATAGACCAAGCCCCAGCATCACGCCTGATTTATAAGTGTATTTCTTGATAAACAAGGCACCGGGAACAGCACAACATCCATATCCCAACAAATAGCACACTACCTGTATCCAAGCTGTTTTTGAATCACTCATACTCATGATGCGCTTGAAAGCTGCAAGCATAGTATCTGTCAGATTATTCGGCACAGCCCAGGCAAAGAAAAGAGTAGTGAGCAGAATGAATGGGAAGAGGATTCCTTTCGGTATTATTTTATTTGATTCCATACGAATTCTCCATTATATAGTTACCCTATTGAAACTTTGTTTTTATTACATTCAAATCTGCTCCAAATAAATCTTGCACGATAGGAACCAATTGTTCATCCTTACCTTGTACATGAATCACCTTTTGCGTATGGACCAATGAGGCACCGGGAGCCAGCTCCGCACCAGGAGAAGACGTTTCAATTTCATAGAAAGGTCCCATTATAGAACCGTCTTCTACCGGACCGTCATTATAAGAGTTGATTACATCGCCGGCAAACGGATCTTCCTGAGGTCCCCATTGGCCATTTACGTAGACTGAAGGAGTTTCGGGAAGACTACACCACAGGATTGTGAGTACGCCTTTCGATGAATCATAACTTCCGCAAATATCCGTTGCCCGTGAAGCCGGCAATCCCAGCTTGGAACGATAGAGCCCGTCAATCTTGAAATAGATAATACCATTTTCCTTTATCAGCCTATCCGCCGGTATCTTACCGAAATATTCATCATTCACAATTGTTCCTTCCGCATCTTGCTTATAAGGAATGAATACAGTAGTGGTCGGTGTAGGATTAAAACAGCCGAGCATCCACACAGATACAAGACCCTCTTTTGTCCATGCCTTGTCACCTGTATTGGTAATCTTATTCTCACTCTTGTAAGCTACAATTTTCATATCATTTGTAAGCTGGATATTAAAATCGGCAGCCACTTCACCAGCATCCATCAACGATACAGTACGGTCAATATTCATATCAAAAGTAGTACCGGAAGCATTTGTCAAACGAGTATCTTTCACAAAACGGATACTACTGTTGTCTTGCGACTTTATGTCAAAAGCTTCAGTATCAAGTACCGGAGGAACTATCCAATTATCATAAACCTGCTCTTGTCCTTCCTTAAAATAAAGTGAGAACGGACCACCTTCCGGACCAAGCCAGAAGCGTTCCTCACCTCCTACCGGATTAAATTGAGAACTGACTTTGCCTTCATTTATGAAACGATAATTAATCCAGCCGTAACTATCACCTTCATCGCCGGAAGCAGAAGTAGTCATTACACGGCCTTGCCATGCAGGAATAACCATCACTTTAGAATTCCCATCAGCAGATACCAATTCAGTATATTCAATGCCGTGGTCCTTTAAGAACTGGGCATCATAAGCATAACTTCCCATCTTGATTTCTTTTTGTCCGCCGCATGATACAAGTATTGCAGTTGCACCTACCAGCAGAGTGTTTTTCAGTTTGGTTGATTTCAACATAACGCCTGTTTCCTTTATTTATAGAGAGGTCCATAATTCTTGCAAGCTCTATAGTCACTGCCTTCCATATCCTCGCCAAAAGCGGTTCATGCACTGGGACGGAAAATATTTTCCTCAGAAACATTGTGCATGCATACCGGGATACGAAGCATGGAAGCCAGAGTAATCAAGTCAGCACCGATATGACCATAACTGATAGCGCCATGATTAGCCCCCCAGTTATTCATAACAGTATATACATCACGGAAATACCCCTTACCTGTCAGACGTGGAGCGAAGAAAGTGGAAGGCCATGTACGGTCAGTACGTTCATTGATAGCCTTGAAAACATCCTTATCCAAATTTACTGTCCAGCCTTCGGCAATCTGCAATACCGGACCTTGACCTTTTACGAGATTCAAACGGCACATTGTTACCGGCATTTCACCACGAGTCAGGAACTGGGAAGAATAACCACCGCCACGCATATATTCGCGACTGGCCGGATGCCACTTGGTTACAGAAAGACAAGCTTCCACTTCCTCTTCCGTAATTTCCCAGAAAGGCTTCATTACCGGTTTATTGTCACGTGTCTGACAGCCTGTTCCATCAAGCGTACAAGAGCCGGAGTTGATCAGGTGAATGAAACCGTTTGCCGCCTTACCTTCCAATTTCTTACCCGTTACCCGTTCTATGGCATTCGGACTCCAATAAGTACGCACATCCGCAAATATCTGTGCAGTATTGGTCAATAGATGATTGAAGAGCATTGAAGTACAATTCAACGTATCATTTTCCGTAGCGAAAGTAAATGCTTCACGGATACCGTTCCAATCGAAAGAAGTATTCAGTATAGCTTCTGAAAAATCACCGTCAGGCTTATAATCCGTCCACTGGCGCTGTCCCTGGAAACCCGCAGCAATCGCATTGTGTCCCATTGACTCTTCCTTGAACCCCATTTCAGCCAATTTGGGATTGCCAATCATCATATCACGGAAAATAAGAGTCATTTTTACCACGTATTCCCAACGGGCATCTTTCTCTTCACGGGAATATACCAGATGTTCCGGATTAAAGTCTGTCCCTTCATTACTCTTGCAATACTTTTCTGTCCATGCCATGGCACGTGCGAACTCTTCATGGTCATAAATGCCCAACTGGACACGACGTTCTATCTCACTGGCATCCACATACTCATTACGCATGCCCAAATACTCTTGGAAGAAATCAGGATTGGGAATAGAGCCTGCAATGCCCATGGATACACTGCCGATTGAAAGATAGGATTTCCCCTTCATTGTAGCCACAGCTATACCTGCACGGGCAAAACGCAACAATTTTTCCTGTACATCTTCCGGTATCTCCATATTGGTCACCTCCTGTACATCACGTCCGTAAATGCCAAAAGTAGGCAATCCCTTCTGTGTATGGCTTGCCAATGCTGAAGCCAGGTAAACCGCACCCGGACGTTCTGTACCATTAAAGCCCCAGATGGCTTTTGGCATTTCTCCGTCCATATCAATAGTTTCGAATCCATAACACCAGCAAGGAGTTACAGAAAGTACAACACCGACTCCACTATTACGGAATTTTTCAGCCGCCATGGCAGCTTCAGCGACTCCACCAATAGTTGTATCTGCAATGACGCACTCTACGGAAGTGCCGTCACTATGACGTAAGACAGAAGAATAAAGCTCGGCCACTTTATGGGCCATGGCCATAGTCATATCCTCCAATGACTCACGGATACCTCCACGACGACCGTCAATAATAGGTCTGATACCAATTTTCGGCTTTCCACCGATTAATCTTGAATTTCTCATGGTTCAACTGATTTTATTGAGATTAATATAAAAATTAAC
>ENA-UACX01000155-UACX01000155.1-human-gut-metagenome-genome-assembly--contig:-NODE-155-length-14697-cov-4.192119_pt1 | contig 14697 bp, 10 predicted proteins | sample MGYA00243885_ERZ654237 | MGnify/ENA primary metagenome ERZ654237 (study PRJEB26926, sample SAMN06165015) | human gut metagenome | biome: ENVO:00009003; feature: ENVO:2100002; material: ENVO:00002003... | reverse complement strand
ACGAGATTCCTCTACGTCTCGTGGGCTCGGAGATGTGTATAAGAGACAGGTCAGAAAGTAATACTCGTTAAGCCTATGACATATATGAATAATTCGGGTGAGTGTATAAGAGAAGTTATGGATTATTATAAATGTGACATAGATGATTTTATTGTTATCTTCGATGATATAAGTCTTGACGTAGGTAAACTAAGACTCCGTGCAAAGGGAAGTGCAGGTGGACACAATGGAATCAAGAGTATAATAGCACATCTTGGAAGTGACAAGTTTAAGAGAATAAAGTTCGGAGTGGGCGACAAGCCTAAGAACTGGGATCTTGCAGACTGGGTGCTTGGGAAATTTCCTACAGAGGAATATGCAACATTAAGAGAGGCTAATAAGAAAGCCTGTGAAGCTGTAGAATGCATACTTACAGATGGAATAGAAAGTGGTATGAATAAATATAACGGATAACTGGTGGTATAATATGAAAGCAATATTTGAGCCGGTGTATAATACAGCCGGTGTGGAACAACTTAATAAAGAGCTTGCTAAAGATGGTGGCAGAACAGTAATGGTAAGTGGCTGTATTGACACGCAGAAGCTGCATTTTTCAAGTGCAATAGCCAGCAATTATAATTTCCAGCTTGTTATAACCAGTGACGAGGGGAAAGCAAGGGATATGGCGGAGGATGCCAGATTCTTTAACGGCGGAAATGTAATGTATTATCCTGCGAAGGATGTAATATTTTATAACGCAGATGTGCAGGGACGACAGATTGCCGGAGAGCGAATCAGATGTATAGCAGCCATAATTGACAGATTGAATAAATCGGACATTGTAAAATCTGGAACGGAGAAATCAACAGAGAAAGCTTCAGACGGACCGCTTACAATTGTGACAACCATTGATGGAATATCAGATATGCTTCTTCCAGTCGACAGATTCAAGAGGGCAGTCATTAACCTTAAGAAGGGTGATATACTCGATGTAGAGGATATGGCAAAGAAACTTACAGCTATGGGATTCGAGAGATTCGGAATGGTTGAAGCCAAAGGACAGTTTGCCATAAGAGGCGGAATAATAGATATATTTTCATATACAGATGAAGCACCTGTGAGAATTGAATTGTGGGATGATGAGATAGACTCAATAAGGGCGTTTGATGCAGACAGCCAGCGTTCCATTGAGAATTATAAGAGTTATACGGTATTTCCTGCAACAGAGTTCCTTTTTACTGAGGATGAGATAGAGCATGGGATTGAAAAAATCAGACATGAGAAAGATGAACAGATGAAGCTGTTCGGAGCAGATAAAAGAAAGCGTACTAAGGAACAGATAGAGGCTGGAAATCATCTTAACAGAATGTTTGATGACGCGTTAAGGACAGGAGATTACAGCAAATTCATATATACATTTGCAGACAGAGTGAGCAGCCTGGCAGAGTATTTCCCTAAGGGAGATACTCTTATTGTCGTGGACGAACCTGTAAGGCTTAAAGAACACAGCGACATGACTTTCTATGAGTACAGTGAGAGTATGAAGAACAGATTAGAAAGCGGTTATGTGCTACCAAGTCAGACACATATGTTTATGGATATGGAGACAGCCGTTCTTTCAATGAACGGACATAAGCAGCTTGTGCTGACAACACTTGAATACACACCTGAATTCTTTGGTATAGATTATTCAATGCATATTGAAGCGAGAAGCATAAGCTCATATAATAATAGCTTTGAATATCTTTCAGATGACATAAGGAAGTACAAACGCAACAAATATGCAGTTCTTCTTGTGTGCAGCTCAAGAACAAGAGCTAACAGAATTGTTGATGACCTCGGAAGGCTTGGGATTGAGAGCTTCTATACAGAAGACAGCAATAAATCCATGGCAGGCGGACTTGTGATGGTTACTTACGGAAGTCTTCACAGGGGATTTGAGTATCCATTGCAGGGATTTGTGTGCATTGCCGAGAATGACATATTTACAGAGAAGAAGCGCAAGAAAGTAAAGAAGAAGGAGTACGATGGCAAGAATATTGCCGGCTTTAATGAACTTAATATTGGCGATTATGTTGTTCATGAGAATTACGGTATAGGCCAGTACAAGGGCATTGAGAAGATTAAGGTTGAAGGTGTTGAGAAGGATTACATCAAGATATCTTACGCAGATAACAGCAACCTTTATGTGCTCGCAACACAGCTTGACCGTCTGCAGAAATTTGCCGGTTCAGATGTAGAGAAAAAGCCAAAGCTTAATAAGATTGGCGGTTCAGAGTGGGGAAAGACCAAGTCAAAGGTTCATTCAGCCGTTGAAGAAGTGGCTAAAGACCTTGTTGAGCTGTATGCCACGAGACAGAGAATAGAAGGATACCAGTTTGGACCGGATACGGTATGGCAGCAGGAATTTGAGGAAATGTTCCCTTATGAGGAGACAACAGACCAGTTAAATGCGATAGAAGACACGAAGCATGACATGGAAAGCCGCAGGGTAATGGACAGACTTATATGTGGAGATGTAGGCTATGGTAAGACAGAGATTGCGATAAGAGCGGCATTTAAGGCAGTTCAGGAAGGAAAGCAGGTTGCTTATCTTGTACCGACAACAGTACTTGCAAGCCAGCATTTTACCACATTTGAACAGAGAATGAAGGACTTTCCGGTTACGGTAGCCCAGTTGTCGAGCTTCAGAACCTCAGCACAGAATAAGGAGACTATTGAGGAACTTAAGAAGGGCATGGTTGACATTGTAATAGGCACACACAGGCTTCTTTCTAAAGATGTGGTGTTCAAGGATCTGGGACTTCTTATTATTGATGAGGAACAGCGTTTTGGTGTTACACACAAGGAGAAGATTAAGAAGTTAAAGAATAATGTTGATGTACTTACGCTCAGTGCCACTCCGATTCCAAGAACGCTTCACATGAGCCTTGCGGGAATCAGGGATATGAGTGTTCTTGAAGAGCCTCCGGTTGACCGTGTTCCGATACAGACTTTCGTTACAGAGCATAATGACGAGATGATACGAGAGGCAATCACAAGAGAGCTTGCCAGAAACGGTCAGGTATACTATGTATACAACCGTGTAAGAAGCATTGATGAGGCGGCTGCACACATTCAGGAGCTTGTTCCTGATGCAAATGTGGCATATGCCCACGGTCAGATGGCTAAACGGGAGCTTGAGAAGATAATGTGTGATTTCGTTAATGGAGAGATAGATGTGTTGGTGTCTACAACTATAATTGAAACAGGTATGGATATATCCAACTGCAACACAATGATAATTGAAGATGCAGACCGTTTTGGACTTTCTCAACTTTATCAGCTAAGAGGAAGAGTTGGCAGAAGCTCAAGGACTGCGTATGCATTTTTACTGTACAGAAGAGATAAGGTACTGACAGAGGTAGCGGAGAAGCGACTCAGCGTAATCAGGGAATTTGCGGATTTTGGTTCGGGTTTTAAGATTGCGATGAAAGATCTGGAAATTCGAGGTGCAGGAAATGTGCTTGGAAACAGCCAGCACGGTCACATGGCGGCTGTAGGATATGACCTGTACTGTAAAATGCTTAATCAGGCGGTCAACAATCTTAAGGGAATTAAGAATGAGTATGAGTTTGAGACAACAATAGATGTAGATGTGGACGCTTATATTCCGGCAACATATATTAAGAGTGAGTACCAGAAGCTTGATATATATAAGAGAATTGCTGCACTTGAGAACATGGATGAATTATCAGATATGAAAGACGAGTTATCAGACAGATACGGAAGTGTGCCATCATGCGCCGACAATCTGCTTATGATTGCGCTTATCAAGTCAAAGGCACATAAACTTGGCATGATAGAGATAAAGGGCGGCGTTGCGCATCAGGAATCAGGAACAGCAGTATGGCGTACAGTTATGACAGTTTATCCTAAGGCTGAATTAGACCCGGATGCTATAAAGAAGCTGCTTGATGAGTATGGCGGTGCAATTCAGATGAGAGTAGACGCTAATCCTGCATTCATATGGACTGTAACTAAGAAGAAATTCACTAATGCGAAGGAATATCTTAAGGGGCTTAATGCGTTGATGGATGTGTTTATTGAGAGGCTGATGGTGAAGTCGTGATATTCCTTGTAGGTTCGGGCAAGACCTACTAGAACAAGGTGATTTGGAAGATTAGTAGGTCAATCAGCGTTGGAAAAGTGATAAGAGAGCATGCAAGACCTATTAATCTTGCAGAAGGAGAAGAGTTAGTAGGTCTTTTGTGTATGATATGTTAGCATAAGTAAGAGACAATGAGGCAAAAGACCTACTAGAACGAGCTGTTATGGAAGATTAGTAGGTCAATCAGCTCGGGAAAAGTGATAAGAGAGCATGCAAGACATACTAATCTTGTAGAAGGAGAAGAGTTAGTAGGTCTTTTGCGTATGAAATGTTAGCATAAGTAAGAGATAATGAGGCAAAAGACCTACTAGAACGAGGCGTTATGGAGGATTAGTAGGTCAAAGCTAAAAATCTTACATCAACAGTTGACAACCTCGATAGATGTGTTATAATTCAAAACAGTTTAGCACTTTAAAGCGTAACGGTTTAAAGCGAAATAATTCTGAATAGGAGTAATTCTGAAGCGAAACAATCCCAGAAGGAAATTTTACAGGAGGAAACAGGTTATGGCAGAAAACAGGGGTAATTTGACTTCATACAGACCAGACATCAAGGTTATGGACTGTACATTAAGAGATGGAGGTCTTGTGAATAATTTTGAATTCACTGATGAGTTTGTTAAAGATCTTTATGAAGCTAATGTGGCAGCAGGCGTTGATTATATGGAATTTGGATATAAGGCTGATAAGGATATATTTGATGAGAAAGAATTCGGAAAGTGGAAGTTCTGTAAGGAAGAAGATATCAGAGCTATTGTTGGCGAGAATGACACACCACTTAAGATATCAGTTATGGCTGATGTCGGAAGAACTAATATGAAGAGAGATATTCCACCTAAGTCAGAGTCAGTTGTTGATATGGTGAGAGTTGCAACATATATTAATACCATTCCGGCAGCTATTGAGATGGCTAACTACTGTTCAGATATGGGATATGAGGTTACAGTAAATATTATGGCGATATCAACAGCAGGTGAGAATGAGTTAGACCTTGCATTAGAGCTTCTTGCATCACAGAGCAAGGCACAGTACATATACCTTGTTGACAGCTATGGTTCATTATACCCGGAGCAGGTAAGAAGACTTGCTGACAAATACATTAAGATAGTAGAGAAGTATGGAAAAAATGTTGGTATACATGCACATAACAACCAGCAGCTTGCATTTGCCAATACAATCGAGGCATGCTCAATCGGCGTAAGCCTTCTTGATGCAACAGTAAGCGGAATGGGAAGAGGTGCAGGTAACTGCTATTCAGAATTATTATTAGGGTTCTTAAGAAATCCTAAGTTTAATATAGTTCCAGTGCTTAAGTTTATTGAAAAGCATATGGTTCCACTTAAGGCATCAGGTGTTGTATGGGGATGTGATGTACAGTACATGCTTACTGGTCAGACTAATCAGCATCCAAGGACAGCAATTGCATTTACTAAGGCAGAAAGAACCGATTATGCTAAATATTACACAGAAATTACCGGAGATGAGTAATGAAATGTTGACATGACATTTTTAAGAGCGTAAAATATGCTCAAAATCGTGTAAAACATTTTTTACATTGGTATCTTTAGATGAAAGGAAGTACTAACAATGGAAAAGAAGAATATTGATTGGTCAAGCCTTGGCTTTGGTTACATCAAGACTGACAAGAGATTCGTAGCCAACTATAAAGATGGCGCATGGGATAACGGAACACTTACAGAGGATGACAAGGTTGTCATTAACGAGTGTGCAGGAGTCCTTCAGTATGCACAGACATGTTTTGAAGGTCTTAAGGCTTATACAACAGAGGATGGTCACATTGTTATGTTCCGCCCAGATTTGAATGCAGCAAGAATGAAAGATTCATGTGAGAGACTTGAAATGCCAGTTTACCCAGAAGATAAGTGGGTAGAGGCAGTTGCTAAGACAGTAGAAGCTAATGCAGCATGGGTACCACCTTTTGGTTCAGGTGCTACACTTTATGTCCGTCCATACATGTTCGGAAGTAACCCTGTTATCGGAGTTAAGCCTGCTGATGAATATCAGTTCAGAGTACTTACAACTCCAGTAGGTCCTTACTTCAAGGGCGGTGCTAAGCCTATTACTATCAAAGTTTCAGATTTTGATAGAGCAGCACCACACGGAACAGGACATATCAAGGCTGGACTTAACTATGCAATGAGCTTACATGCTATTATGACAGCACATGAAGAAGGATATGCAGAGAACATGTACCTTGACCCAGCAACAAGAACTAAGGTTGAGGAGACAGGTGGCGCTAACTTCATATTCATCACTAAAGATGGTAAGTTCGTAACACCAAAGTCTAATTCAATTCTTCCATCAATCACACGCCGTTCATTAATGGTTGTTGCTAAGGAATATCTTGGATTAGAGGTTGAGGAAAGAGAAGTTCTCTTTGATGAAGTTAAGGATTTTGCAGAGTGTGGTCTTTGTGGTACAGCTGCAGTTATCTCACCTGTTGGAAAGATTAACGACCATGGTAAGGAAATCTGCTTCCCAAGCGGAATGGAGAAGATGGGTCCTACAATCCAGAAGCTCTATGATACATTAACAGGTATCCAGATGGGCAAGATTGAAGCTCCTAAGGGATGGATTTACACAATCGCTTAATTGATATTCTTTAAATGTTTATTCGGTCTGGACAAGTGTTCAGACCGATTTTTTAATTTTCTAAAGTAGATTTTACATTGAAAATGTGATAACATACTAATATAACAGACGTTAGTAAAGAGGTGCAGCAGTATGTCAGAAGTCGGAACTAATGAACGTTTATTGCGTTCTGATGTAACATTAGAAGAAAGCAGAAAGATAGAGAGAGTGCTTAGAAGAAACAATATATCATATTTTGAGAAGTGGAATTTTCACACAGGCGTGTTCAAGTTCCTTAATAACAGCAAGAATTCTAAGTGCGATATTTATGTTCATATGGATTCTATGGACAAGGCAAAGGAATTGCTTGCAGATATGTAGAATATATTTATAACAGAATATGTCTAAGATAATGGTCAGAGTGATTTACTCTGGCCTTTTTTTATGCTATAATTTTTTCACTTTGTGTGAAAGGATAGAAATTATGACAAAGAAAAGGATAGCATTGAAAATAGTAAGGAGAGTAGGAATATGTATTCTTACCACAGTGGTTCTGCTTCTTATAGGGCTGTTAGGCGTTGTAAGAATTATGGAATTCGGACCATCAAAGACAGCAAGAAATCTGTTTGTTAATTCAGCAATGGAATCAAGTGCAGGAGGAATACTTGTAACACTATTTTTTTCAGATGAAGAGATAGCCAGAATAAGAGCAATCAATTCCATACAGAAGACAGATGAAGTGACAGATTCTTCGCTTATATCAGATACAACAATTCTTACACAAGAAGAAAAATCAATGATAGAGGTTATTGATATAGAGAAGGATACTTACAGAGGTAAGATGATGATTGTAAGAGACCCATCAAGAGTTATGGTAGGAACAAGCGGAGAATATGGGAAAAGCTGTAAGGGAAAGAAAGTATCAGAGATAGCGGAAAGCTATGGAGCAATAGCTGCGACTAATGCCGGCGGTTTTCGGGATGCAGGAGGAGTAGGAACAGGTGGCGAGCCGGATGGACTTGTTATATCAGAAGGCAGGTTAAAGTGGGGGTCACTGGGAACAACTTATGGAATTATAGGTATAGACAATAATAATGTACTTGTAGTGGGAGATATGACAGCACAGGCGGCACTTGACCGGGGAGTAAGAGATGCCGTAAGCTTCGGGCCGGTGCTTGTTGTTAATGGAGAAGCGGTTGAAGTTAATGGGAGCGGAAGCGGTCTTAATCCAAGAACAGCAATCGGACAGAGAGAAGATGGTTCAATACTGCTTGTAGTAATAGATGGACGCCAGGTAAACAGTCTGGGAGCGTCATATTCAGATGTGATAGAGCTCATGCTTGAGTATGGTGCAGTTAATGCGGCTAATCTTGATGGTGGTTCATCATCACTTATGTATTACAATGGAGAATACATCAACAGTTGTGCATCAATGTATGGACCAAGAGATTTACCGACAACAATAATTGTTAAATAAATGTTTAAAAAGGGGCAGGCCGGAGGCTGAGAAAATAATGATTAAAAAGACAATAAAAATCCCGTTATTCTGGAAAATATATATAATAGTTGTCACCATAGTACTGATAGGATTTGTTGTACTGTGGAGCATCCTGTGGACAGCTTTAAAAAAGTATGAGCAGTCACGACCAGAGTATGCTATGGATAAGATAACTGAACAGATACAATTACAGGATACAGGAGATTTCACAAAGTATGTACACACGGGGGAAAACGCTTATGAAGGCAGTGAAGCGTTAGATGAAGCTGTGAGAGAATATATTAAAAATGTATTATGTGAGGGAGCGTGGGCATACACTAAGAAATCTGGTGAGTACACTAATGATAATCCGGTATATCAGTTAAAGAAAGACGGGCAGAAAACAGATATAATAATATATCTTGAGAAAAGAAGTAAAAATGAGTGGACAATTGCGGATGTGTCAGGACTTAGCTGTGAAGGAAAGACCTATGAGATAATAGTTCCGGAGAATTCAGAAGTGACAGTTGATGGTAATAAGCTAGGAAGTGAATATGTAACAGAAACTAAAGATGCAGAAGTACTAAGTAATGTTGCCAAACACATTAATATGCCTAAGACAACAACATATCATATAGAGAATGTATATAAAGAACATGAAATAAAAGCAACAGGTCCTGTGTATAACAGTGAACTGGAGCTTATAAGCAGCACAGATAATGTATATGAATTTGGATTTGAAGCTAATGGCAAGCTGATAGAGGAACAGGAAAGCCGTATAAAAGAGATTACAGAAATTTACGGTAAATATGTAGTTAATTATGAAAGCTTTGCAAAGCTTTCACCATACATACTGCTTGGCTCATATGCATACTCATACCTGTCCAGAATATCAAGGACTAATATATGGTTAGAGGTAAGCAGGGAACCAGCATTCAGTGATATGAAAGTATATAATTACCAGTCATATACAAAAGATTGTTTTTCATGTGAAGTAAGTTTTGATTTACAAGTATCCTATAACAGTGGCAGTTTCAAAGATTACCCTACTCATATGGAGTATATATTCGTAAAAAGAAGCGGCAAGTGGTATATAGCGGATATGGTGATGTTGAAGTAGTATAGACAATGGTATTCCACCTGCTCGTCTGTATATGGCTTACGCTCTCATGGATTACTGCGCTTAGTGGGAGTAAATGCCGTCATCTGCAAAGGCTATTACTGTGAGCGAAAGCAAACGCGCTTCGCTTGAACGAGCTTTCACTCACAGACCTTATGCATATAACGGCATTAACTCCCACACAGCTCGTAATAAATCGAGCGTAAGTCATATACAGACAATCAGGTGGAAATATGTATTGGCTGATACATACTTCCACCTGATGTAATATTAAGAATATTCTATTTATTCACTATCTTTCGGCAGAGACTGCATATACTGATGCATTGATTCTGCTACAATCTTGCTGTGTGCGACAGCTTCTACTACGGTTCTTGCACCGTTGACAACATCACCTGATGCAAATATACCCGGACGGCTTGTGTGACCAGTCTCGTCTGCGTCAAGAAGTCCCCTTGCAGTAGCCTTAAGACCTGTTGTTGTGTTGACAATACGGTTCTGAGGTCCCTGACTGATAGAGATGATAACACTGTCTGAGTGGTGAAGTGTATCAGTTCCTTCTACATCAGTGAAAGTTCCATCCTCATTCTCAATAATATCCCTGAATATAACACCGTCATCTTTAATCTCAACAGGGCGTTTGTTATATTCAAATGTGATTCCTTCAAGCTGTGCATAGCTGAATTCATATTTGCTTGCAGCAACTTCCTTAGTGATAGAGAAACAGATGACATTGCGAGAGCCCTTTCTCTTGGCAGTTCTTGCAACGTCCATAGCGGCATTACCGGCACCGATAACAATAACAGTTTCGCCGAGATGGTAGCTGTCAGGGTTATTGAGGTAATTGATACCAAAGTGGACATTACCGAAAGTCTCTCCTTTAATATGAAGAGAGTTAGGCTTCCATACACCAGTACCAATGAATATAGATTTGTAGCCGTCACGGAACAGATCATCAATTCCGATGGCACCACCGATAGTGGTGTTAGGACGAATTTTGATTCCCTTTAAGGCAAGATGTCTGTATTCAATGTCGTCAAGAACAGTCTTAGGAAGTCTGAATTCCGGAATACCGTATCTTAATACGCCGCCAATCTTGTCCTTTCCTTCAAATATAGTAACCTGATATCCGTATCTTGCAAGAATAATTGCAATAGTGATACCAGCAGGACCTGAACCGATGATTGCGACTCTCATGCCGTTAGAAGGCTTAGGACCTTCGGTCATCTGGTTGGCATATGTACTTGAGATATAATTCTCAATAGTAGAAAAATGTACAGGTGCGCCCTTTCTTCCAAGTACACAGTGACCTTCACACTGGTTCTCATGATTGCAGATAAGACTGCACACGGTAGTAAGCGGATTGTTCTCGAAAAGCATTTTACCAGCTTCGTTAAGCTTATTCTCTTTAAGTAAACGGATTGCCATAGGAATGTTAGTGTTGATGGGACATCCCTTCTGACACTGAGGCACTTTGCACTGTAAGCAGCGGTTGGCCTCGTCCATAACATGTAACGCCATAATATATCCCCCTTTAAAGATGTTGTATTGTGAATTGTGCGTTTGGTAGACCGGCTGTCCGGCACCTGTCTGTGGCGCGGGAACTCAGGTTTTCCTCGCTTAGCAGGAGTAAAAGCCGCTGTCTGCAGAGTCTATTACATCGCTCAAAAGCAAACGCGCTTCGCTTGAACGAGCTTTTGAGCAATGCACTTATGCAGACAGCGGCTTAACTCCTGCACAGCTCGTCAAAATTCATTCCAGCGCCACAGACAGACACCGGACAGCCTGATACACACGCGCAACTCAACTAACTAAATCATAGCATTTTTTTAGTGGGAATTAAAGGGGAAGTTTGATGAAAGCGTGGCTGAAAGGCAGGCTGTTTTATGGATTTTTTTGGCAAAATATAGTATGATATAATTTAATGAAATTGCATGCTGTCGGGGGCAGCAGGGAAGGAATTATTATGCCAGTTACAGAGTACTTAGAGCGCAATGCAAGAGAATATCCAGACGAGGTTGCATTGGTAGAACTCAATCCTGATGAAAAGGATACGAGAAGAACTACATGGAAGGAGTTCGGGCTTATTGAGCCTACAACTTATTCACCATACCGCAGAGAGATTACATGGAGTGTATTTAACGAGAAAGCGAACAGATTCGCCAACATGCTTATTGGCAGAGGAATCAAGAAGGGCGATAAGGTAGCTATTATTATGTATAACTGCCTTGAATGGCTTCCTATATATTTCGGAGTGTTAAAGACAGGTGCGATAGCAGTGCCTTTCAACTTCAGATATGATTCAGACGAAATCTATTACTGCGCAGAGCTGGCAGAGGTAGATGTTATTGTATTTGGACCACAGTTTATAGGACGAATTGAAGTAAATGCTGAGAGATTATCAAAGGGCAGACTCCTTATCTATGTTGGAGACAATTGTCCAAGCTTTGCAGAAAGCTACAGAGAGCTTGTTGCTGACTGCTCAAGCAAAGCGCCTGATGTGACTATAACAGAAGACGATTATGGTGCAATATATTTTTCATCAGGAACAACGGGATTTCCTAAGGCTATTCTTCATAAGCACAGAAGCCTTACACAGGCTGCCGAGATGGAGCAGAAGCACCATGGAACAGGAAGATATGACACATTTTTATGTATCCCGCCACTTTACCATACAGGAGCTAAGTTCCACTGGATGGGAAGTCTTGTGGCAGGAAGCAAGGCGGTTCTTCTTAAGGGAACTAAGCCGGAGACAATACTTAAGGCGGTTTCAGATGAAGAATGTACAATCGTGTGGCTGTTAGTGCCTTGGGCTCAGGATATATTAGATGCACTCGACAGGGGAGATATCAAGTTATCAGATTACAGACTTGACCAGTGGCGACTCATGCATATAGGTGCGCAGCCGGTTCCACCTTCACTTATCAAGAGATGGAAGGAATACTTCCCTAAGCACCAGTACGATACCAACTACGGACTTTCAGAATCAACAGGTCCGGGCTGTGTACATCTTGGTGTTGAGAATATCAATAAAGTTGGTGCTATCGGAATTCCGGGTTACAGATGGGAATGTAAGATAGTTGATGAAGACGGTAATACAGTAAAACAGGGAGATGTTGGAGAACTCTGTGTTAAAGGACCGGGTGTTATGACATGTTATTACCGAAACGAGGAAGCTACTAAGGAAGTTCTTAAGGATGGCTGGTTATATACAGGTGATATGGCTATGCAGGATGAGGACGGTTTCTACTTCCTTGTAGACAGAAAGAAAGACGTTATCGTAAGCGGTGGAGAAAACATTTATCCGGTTCAGATAGAGGACTTCATCAGAAGATTTAATAAAGTTAAAGATGTAGCTGTAATCGGACTTCCAGACCACAGACTGGGTGAAAAGACAGCAGCTATCATAGAAATTAAGGATGACGTTACATGTACAAAGGAAGAGATTGAAGATTTCTGTATGGAACTTCCTAGATACAAGCGTCCGAAAGAGATTATATTTGCAGATATTCCGCGTAATGCTACAGGAAAAATTGAGAAGCCGAAGCTTCGTAAGATGTACGGCGCAGACAGACTTGTAGAACAGGAAAATAAAGGCTGATAAGAATACATAGAATGGAGAATGTTATGAGAGAATTAATGCTGGGCAATAAGGCAGTTGCAAGAGGAATGTATGAAGCAGGCTGTAAGGTAATATCAAGTTATCCGGGAACACCAAGTACAGAGATAACAGAAGAAGCAGCGAAATATGATGAGATATACTGCGAGTGGGCGCCTAATGAAAAGGTTGCATTAGAGGCAGCACACGGAGCAACACTCGGCGGAGTAAGAGCAGCATGTGCAATGAAGCATGTTGGTTTAAATGTGGCAGCAGACCCGTTATTTACAATATCATATCAGGGACTTAACGCAGGACTTGTAATCTGTGTAGCAGATGATCCGGGAATGCACTCATCACAGAACGAACAGGATTCAAGACATTATGCATTTGCAGCCAAAGTACCTATGCTTGAGCCTGCAGATTCAGAAGAATCAAGACTTTTCGTTAAGGAAGCATATGAGATATCAGAGAAATACAATACACCGGTATTTATCAAAATGTGTACAAGAGTTGCACATTCACAGAGTGTTGTATGTCCTGAGGAAAGAGTAGAGCCTGCACAGGTTCCTTATGTAAAAGACCCAACTAAGGTCATGATGACTAAGAATTCAAGAGATGCACATGTAAGAGTTGAGCAGAGAACACTTGACCTTATACAGTATGCAGAGACAAGTGGAATTAACAGAATTGAAGAGTGTGCAGAGGGAAGCCTTGTCAATGGAAAGAAGATAGGTGTTATCACATCTTCAACATCATACCAATATACTAAGGAGGTATTTGGCGATAAAGTAAGCGTGCTTAAGCTTGGAATGGTATATCCACTTCCAGAGAAGCTTATCAAAGATTTTGCAGAGGGCAAGGATGAAATCTATGTAATAGAGGAGCTTGATCCTATCATTGAGAACCACTGCAAGCAGTTAGGAATACAGGTTCATGGTAAGGACACATTTCCAATATGTGGAGAGTTCTCACAGAATCTTATTAAGAAATGCATGGGAATGGAAGAACCAGAATTCACATCAATAGATGCACAGATTCCGGGAAGACCACCTGTTATGTGTGCAGGCTGCCCACACAGAGGAATATTCTACATTCTTCACAAGAAAAAGATTATGGTATATGGAGATATCGGATGCTACACATTAGGCGCAGTTGCACCGCTTAATGCGATGGATCTTAATGTCTGCATGGGTGCATCTTGCTCAGGACTTCATGGTTTCAATAAGGCTATGGGAGAAGCTGGTGAGAGCAACAGCGTAGGCGTTATCGGAGATTCAACATTTATGCATTCAGGAATGACTGGAATTACAGATATATCTTACAACATGAGTAATTCAACAGTTATTATTCTTGATAACTCAATCACAGGAATGACAGGACATCAGCAGAATCCTACAACTGGTAAGAACTTAAGAGGAGAACCAGCAGGCAAGGTTGACCTTGAAGCATTATGCAGGGCTTTAGGCTTTAACAGAGTAAGAGTTGTTGACCCATACGACCTCGCAGCAGTTGAGACAGCAGTGACAGAGGAGCTTGCTGCCAAAGAACCGTCTATAATCATAAGCAGAAGACCATGCGTAATGATTAAGGGAACTGTACATAAGCCTGCAATAGCAATTAATCAGGATGCCTGCAAGGGCTGTAAGGCATGTATGCAGATTGGCTGTCCTGCTATATCATTCAAGGATAAGAAAGCACATATTGACCCAACATTATGTATCGGATGTGAAGCTGTCTCTTATACACATCTCCGAGCCCACGAGACGTAGAGGAATCTCG
>ENA-UACX01000107-UACX01000107.1-human-gut-metagenome-genome-assembly--contig:-NODE-107-length-17036-cov-6.425358_pt1 | contig 17036 bp, 7 predicted proteins | sample MGYA00243885_ERZ654237 | MGnify/ENA primary metagenome ERZ654237 (study PRJEB26926, sample SAMN06165015) | human gut metagenome | biome: ENVO:00009003; feature: ENVO:2100002; material: ENVO:00002003... | reverse complement strand
GATCTACACAAGGAGTATCGTCGGCAGCGTCAGATGTGTATAAGAGACAGTGCTAACACAAAAAAGACAGCATTAAAGAAATCTAAAAGCCGAAAAAAGATGGAAATTATGTGCTATAAATTGTCTATTGGATATGATCCCAATGTAGAAAAAACAAGTATGTTTGTGAACGTATCAAAAACTTATCTGTTATGAAAAAAATATCTGTTTTAGTATTATTTGCATGGAGTCTACTTATTGTACTTCAAGCGCAAGAGTTGGTCTTTCAAGATAAAGACGGCATAGTTCGCTGGAAAAAAAATAATCAGGAAGTGGCATTGTTCGGTGCCAATTACTGTCTGCCCTCATCATGCGACTACCGTGCGGCAGGCTATGTAAACGCCGACCGCAAAGCGATGGTTCGCGAAGACATGGATCATTTTAAACGCATGGGATGGGATGCCTTGCGCATCTGCTTTTGGGGAGACTTTCAGAATTCTGATCCTGACGGGCATCTGATAGACAACGACCACTTGAATATGATGGATTATCTAATTGCCGAAGCCAGCAGACGAGGTATCTACATGCTTTTCTCGCCTATTGTGACGTACGATTCACAGTTTCCCGAAATGAATGACAACTCCAATACCGGCTATGCTAAACTTTTTGCCAAAAACACATTGATACACGATGAAAAGGCAATTAAGTGTCAGATAAACTATATGACGGACATCTTAAACCATGTCAACCGTTATACAGGACGCTGTATTAAGGACGAACCCAATATCATCTATGTAGAAATTATTAACGAACCCACACAGTTTCCTAATGATATTCCAGGCATGGTGAAATACATCAATTGCATGTGTAAAGCTATCAAAAGCACTGGATGTAAAAAGCTGATATACTACAATCTGAGTCAGAATTTCGATGTAGCGCCAGCCATTCAGAAATCTATGGTAGACGGAGCTACCTACGCCTGGTATCCACAAGCACTGAATAACGGACATCGTTTCATAGACAACGGATTGCACTTTGTAGACAGATATGAGCCTCTGGTAAAAGATGGGCTGAAAGGCAAGAGCCGCCTTGTGTACGAATTTGATGCAACGGACACGGAAAACGGCTACTTATTGCCTGCCATGACACGAGAGTATAGGCGCGGAGGCATACAGTTTGCAACCATGTTCTCCTACGATGAACATCAAACAGCTTCACGCAATTTAAGCTGGCAAACACATTTTCTAAATATGGTATATACCCCATCCAAAGCTATCGGCGGTATGATTTCGGCTCAAGTGATGAAACGCATACCCAGAGGGAAGCATTATGGATACTATCCACAAAATAACAATTTCGGAGACTTTAAGGTAGACTTTTACCAAGATTTGGGACAGCTGAATGCCGAGGACATGTTCTACTATTCTAACAATACCACCGACCAACCCAAAAATGTGAAAGCCCTGAAACATATTGCTGGTGTGGGGTCATCTCCCGTTGTACAATATGAAGGTACCGGAATCTATTTCATTGACAAGGTAGCCGATAACGAATGGAAATTAGAGGTTTATCCCGACATTATGAACGTTGACGATCCTTTCAAGGCAGGAAGCGTGAACCGGGTTGCCCGTCAGGCCGTTTGTCTCAATCGTAACATCCACATTCAATTGCCTGGTTTACAAACAGCACTTTGCATATATCCCGGTAAATATACATTCAAGAACAACCTGTTAGTAAACTACGAAGCACTTCCCAATCAGGAATACTATAATAAGGAAGCCATGAAAGATTGGAAAGTAAACAACTCCACGTTGACAGAAATGCCGCAAAGTCGCCCAGGCGTTTTCGCATGTGAGGTGTATGGTCCCACACTGCCCAAACAAGTCAATCTTTACATTCTGTCAGGTTGGAGAGGTGGAAAGCGCATCCCCATGGCGCACAAGAGTGGTTTCCGTTATGAGACAGAAGTAGACCTAAGCAAGTATCCATTAGGTGAAATTGGCTATCACTTCGGCATAGAATATACTGATGGCAAATTACTATTTCCCGCCAAGATCATCGGCGCAGCCGACGAGTTTGGCTACTATGAACAGGAGCAATACAATCTGCGCATCGTGAATAATAATACTACCCTCACCCTTTTGGACAAGAATGACAATATAAGAAAACTGAGGCGAAGCAGACCACACAATAGCCCCGACAACCAAGTTTCACAGGTCTATGTAGGCGATGAGATGGTCAAAGCCTTCCGGATCACCACTCCCGACCTAGAGCGTAAGGATACTTACAAATTACCTTGCGATGTCACCCTATCCAAATACATATCTCCCCTTATCGACAGTCGCGATTGGAAGACATCTACACCCAAGTACATCCGAATCGAAGCACAAGGACTGACTAATACAGACAAAGCTATCATCAATTTTATTGATACGGAAGGCCGTGGCTATGGAAATACCTTCTCTATCAAGCCCGACATGCAGCAGATTCTTATTCCCGTTTCAGCTCTAAGGCCAACCAAGGGAGTTATTCTACCTCAAGAATATCCTGGAGGTATTACTCCATATTATTATCCCGCATCTACCCGAGACAATGACAATGTGCCGCTGAAGTGGGAAAATATAGATTTTGTACAAATATCCTTGCGTGATGAAATCTATCCTGTGGAACAGCTGAAAGACAAAGGAATAATTATAAAGAAAATTCAATTGGTATTTTGATACTATTTAGAAACTCAGTTCTAATCTTATATAAGAACATGGGAAAGCATCCTATCGGGGAACTCTCCCATGCTTTTTTAATTTTTCCCGTTTTTATTCCAGATATACGTTATGTTTGACCGGAGTCAGGATGAAGGGGAACTCATAATCACCGCAAGGCAACATGTACTGTTCGAGTGGCGGTCTGTCCCAGCTGTTCACATACCTCAAGCCCATCTGTGCCTTATCTATGATTGGTGAGATCGGCCTTCTTTACTTTGGGTGAGTGGCTTTATCCTTTGACCTCTCGTCTAGTGAATAGATGATGTGTGCAGGGGGGAAGCTGAGAACGGAGCAACGGCTATCACTTCCAGCCTTTGCTTGTGGCATTCAACTGCTTCCATTAGCGGATATAGGTCTTGGTCTCTGTTTCCTGCGGACGGATGTAGGAATAGAACAGCTCGTCTACGCTCTGACAATAGATGACCAAATCGGTACTGTGGTTACGGCCGTTGTAATTCTCTATCAGACCGTAAGTATAATATTCGATAGTCTCGAATGTCTGAGTCATTTGCATACCGAAGTGGGACATGAGCGATAACAGTACAGTCTATTTCCGTCAGTGTTTTAAAGATGAATTTGGTATGGCTCCTTCTGATTATCTGAAAAAGATAAAACCGGAATAGGGCGGTTATGTAAGCCGTTTCTTCCATATAGTTAAGCCCTTTCTTACGGCTACCTACTACAGACTCCGCCAGTGGACTGTAAGGTCCGCTTGGGTGGACCATACAGTCTCCCTCAATGGACTCTATAGTCCATTGAGGGAGACTGTAGTAGGTAACCGTAAGAAAGGGCTTAATTGTAGGCAAGAAAAGCCTTAGCTAATAGGAAGATTGACTCTTTGAAGGAAAGTTGCTGTTTCTCAATTTGTATGTCTATAAATGATTGTAGAATGCTTTTACCGCTTCCCATTGATAGTAAGGGGCGATAGGGCTGTCAATAGGTAGCTTTACCTCATTCTCATTATGTAGCAATTTTACAATAACTTCTCCTTGTCCGTTCTTGAAAAAGATCAATTGAAGGTTGGCTCCCATGGGTGAGATGCGGAAATCCTGCCAGGCCAGGTAATACCGGTCGGGGTCTGTCTCTTGATTGGAGCATCCTTCTACTTGCATGAGTGCCAACAGACGAATCAGGTTGGTGTCGTGCCCGAAACGGAGGGTGGCGCACGGAGTTCCTTTGCGAATGGCGTGGTCGGCACTTTCTATAATGTTCTTCAATAAAGATTTTGCACTTTCGGGAGCTACACCTCCATTGAGCGGAGCATTGGCGTTACAGATATACATCCGGTAATTGATGGACTGCCAAATGTTGAACAGCTCTTCTTTTTCAAACAAATCGTAGAAGGAAAGCGGTAACTCTACATCTTGCATATCCGATGCAATCCAGTAGAGTCCCATCATAAGTCCGCGAGGGTCTTTCACTTCTTGGGGATTCGTAAAGAGCGTGGCGGTCAATCGTTCCGGACGAATATGGCTTTCTTCGTAGCATCGGAAGCCGGTCCTCCATGCAGCACTGTCCGAACTGAACTCTTCAAGTTCCGGTGAAGTGTAGGCTATGTAGTCCATGTATCTCCGGTTGGCTTCACGGGTAATCCGGAGGGAGGGGTTGAGCTCTTTCAGCTGTTCCGAGAATGCGGACATACTCATGATGCAACGCACGGAGGTGCTGGAACGTGCCGATATGCAGGCACTGTCCCGGAATATTTGGGGGTATTGTTGATACAGTCGTCTGGCTATGGCTTTATGTTGTCGTTCTCCTAATGAAGTTAAGTCTCCGCCACGTCCGCGGGCGTTTTCCCATACTTTCTGAAGTCTGAGCCGGACATCCTCACCTAAAGCGGTAAGTCCTGATTTCTCGTGAAACGTATCAAAGACACGAATGACTTCCAGATAGCGTTCGTCCGAAGTCATCCAGCGGGAACCGTGGCGTCCGTAATGGCTGACGTAGAAAGGGCTGTAACCTTCGGGTGCCGGAGTCCGTATGCCGTCTGGCGTGGGATAAGCATAATAGATACTGCCCATCTTTTCCGGGCTTTGCATGATCTCTTCTTTCAGATGGTGTGCAGGGAGAGTTACGGGGACTGCCTTCCAATTGATGCCGAGCGGATTGTTTTGTATCTCCCATATCAGAGGGAAATCCGGATTGTCCATAATCCACATTTCGCATCCGTCTACTGAGTCGTTTACATGCAGCAGGGGGTACCCCATGGCTTGTGACTTCGTATCAGCCAGCCGGTATTCTGTTTGATTATAGTGAAATTCCTTTTGACTTTTCAGTTCTTGATAGGCGGTTGCTGAAAGCAGGGCGAAGGTCTCTTGAGCGGGGAGACAGATATGCCGTCCGTCTTCCGGTTGTAAGAAGCTTAGTCCGGCAGCCGTTTTTAAAGCTTCTTGGGGCATGGCGTAACTGCCTGATTGCCATCGGGTGTTTCTTTCAATTCCCCAATGCAGATAAAGGGTGTCATTGGACTGGCTGAAAGTAAACTGGTACTTTCGGGTTTGTCCATGCAGTTTGAATACGAATAACAGAGGGTGGGTAATGATACCTTGTGCCATTACGCTTCCCATCAGGCTGCCGATAAGCAGAAAGCATATAAAAAGTTTTTTCTTCATCATACGTTACTCTTTAGATTCGGGAAATAGCTTGCTCCCCCCAGTTGCCGGGACGGGGACCCATTTTTAAAACCAACTTGCCTCCTCTGATGATATCATGATGGCGGATGGTGGAATATGGATAATTCTTTCCATTCAATAGCACCGACTGGATATACCTGTTCTTTTCGGAAAGCCCTTCGGCTTTGATCGTGAATGTTTTGCCTTCCTGTAAATGGAAACGACTCTCTGTCAGTAGAGGGGTATGGATTAAATAATAGTCTTGTCCGGCATTGGGGTACAACCCCATCATGTGGAATACCAACCACGATGACATGGCTCCGGAGTCATCATTTCCGGGAAGACCGGCAGAACCGTCATTATAGTTCTTCTGGATAATTTCATGGATGCGGTCGCCGCTTTTATCCGGACGCCCTACCCAGTGGTATAGGCAGGGAGTGAGGAAGGAGGGTTCATTATTCACATTGAAGAAACCCTTGTCAAAGAAAATATCCAGCCGTTCGTCAAACTTCTCTTTTCCGCCACATTGTTCAATGAGTCCGGGTACGTCATGCGGAATGCTGAGTGAATATTCCCAGGAGGAGGCTTCATAAAAGAACATGTTCCACCAAGGAGTATACCAAGGACCTTCAAAGGTAACGGGAGTATATGTGAAGGTGGGTTTCTGGATATGGGAGTTTCCGAAAGGTATTTTGTCTAACCAGTTTCCTTCTTTATCCCGGGGAAGTATGAATCCTTTGACTCCTGCATGTTCATAATCGGCCCGCCACAAGTTCTTCCAGTTGGAAGATTGTTTCAAGTATTGCTGGTACAAGTCTGTCTTGCCTAGTCCTTTTGCTACTAAGGCTATGGTATAATCACAATAGGAGTATTCTATTGTGCGGTTTCCGGCTCGGGGAATACCGTATGGAATATATCCCAATTCCAGATAAGGAATCAGTCCGCCTCTTCCCTCCGCTTCTTCGTTACCTCCGGGCGGTATGGTCGCATCTTTCAGCATAGCTTCCAAAGCCAGATGGTAATCTATGTTTGGTAGTCCTTTTACAAATGCATCGGCTATAACAATTTCGGCGTTGGAGCCGCCTTGTGTCCGTCCGTTACAATTTCCGCTTCGTGCATCAGGCATGTAGCCGTCCCGTTTATAGATATTGATCAGTGAACGTACAATGTCTGTTTCTCTTTGAGGGTCAATCAGTGTGATAAGTGGAGTTGAGGTGCGGTAGGTGTCCCAGATAGCATAAAAATCATCATAATAAGGTTCCGGATCACTCCATAATGGATTTTCACCGGTACGGTCTACAGGCATTAACATGGTATGATAGATACCGGTATAAAACATACGCTTATATTTTTCGGGTGTATTTGAGGCTATATCAATGCGTTGCAATAAGTTTTCCCATTGTGCCAATAAGGCTTGCCGGGTGTCCTCAAATGACCAATGAGGTATTTCGTTCCATACATTCTCTCTGGCTTTGAGAGAACTGATAAATGAAATTCCGACTTTCAGTTGAATGGTATTTGCAGAAGAAGGGAAACGCAACAAAGCTCCGGTTTTTTGTTGGGAGTCTGGCTGGTATCGTTCATTGCTGATCTGGCTTCCTTTCCATGTGGCCGTTTGTACAAAGGGATGGTCGGTTACTGCATAAAAATAAACGGTGTAGGCACGTCCGTTATTCCAACCTCCGCGAATACGGGTATATCCCATTACTTCGTGATCGGATATGATTTGAATTTCCGAACCTACAAATTGTTGTGCTTCGCGGGCATCGGGGGTCGGTTGTTCACCCAGGAAGAAGCCGGCGTCAACCAACAGGGATTTTAAGGAATCTTCGGGATAGGTGAATCGGTAGAATGAGGCGCGTGGAGCAGTTGTTATTTCAGTATATATGCCTGTTCTCTGGAATTCGGTAGCATAATAGCCCAAGCGGATTGTTTCATCTTTGCGATAGTCTATATGATTGAGCTGATCCATACCTTTGCCAAAAGGCATGACAAGTATGTTGCCATATTTAGGACCTCCTCCTGTCCCGCTGACGTGTACTTGGGAGAACCCGTTAACTTGTTCGGGCATAGGCAGCCAACCACTATTGGGATGGACAGTGCAATCGGGCGATGGTTTCACCATACCATAAGGGCAGGAGGGGCCGATAAATACCCGTCCCAGTCCTTCCGAACCGATTCTGGGATCTACGTAATCAGAAAGTCTGGCTTCCTGTGCCGCGACCGTCACGGGCAGCAGCAGGAAGACCAGTCTAAACAAAGAAACTTTGAATGGAATGTGGGTCATAATTATTTCTTGTTTATTTTTACACGTATTGTATTCTTCTTTTTGATTTCTCCTCCGGCTTGTGTCAATTGAGGGAAGGCCCAATAAATGTTATAGCCGGTAATCCGGATATCCGAAGCGGTGTCCAGATAGAAAGCATAAGTCTTGTCATATACAAAACCATCTCCGTTACAAGGACGTTTGTCATACACACCGCCTTCATAATCGGTACGTTTTAACAACTTGACATCTATTTCATCAAAGTAGATATGGTGCACCTTCTCCGGAGTGTCTCCCCCTACGAAAATGCCGTTTTCACTAGTGCATTTAATCTGATTGAAGAAAATGTTGCTGACTTCTCCCGAGTGTCCTTTCGTTGCACCTTTGGGGAAACGCCAGCCTGCATCTTTATGATTGCCTACGGCACGAGGGTATGAGGTGACATAGATAGGTTCCGCTTTACCCCACCATACATCAGAATAGAACATACAGTCTACTAATATATTGGAGAAAATGATATTGCTCACAGTACCTTCATCCCGGTTTTGTATGCCGATGCCCCGGTTGCTGTTTTTGATAATGCAATTATTGAATAATACATTCTCAATTTTATCCATATTTTCCGAGCCAATCTTGATGGCGCATGAGCGTGAAGTCATGACACAATTAGTCACTACAATATCTTCGCAAGAGCCATATTCTTCAAATTCCCGACGATTCTTCAGGCAAATGCAGTCATCGCCCGATTCAATGAAGCAGTTCGCTATACGTACTTTTTTGGAGTGATCCACATCAATACCGTCACCGTTGCGTATTTTTAGATTATTCAATAAAGAGATGCCGTCAATCAAGGCATCGTAACAGCCTATCAGGTGTATTGTCCAATAGGCGCTGTTCCGGATCGTGATGTCACGGATAACGGTCTTCTCTACATTGATAAGGGTAAGCACATGTGGGCGTGGGTCAAAATCAGTGACGGGCTTCAGCTCGTAGGAATCATCCAGCTCTTTGCCCATGAAGGCGATTCCGTTTCCGTCTATTTCTCCTGTACCGGTAATGGATATTTGTTTTAAGTCTTTTCCACTGATCCACATCATTCCTTCGCCACGGTTTTCGCGGAATGCGCTTTCTGTATAGATGCTTTCATCGGGGTTGGCCAGCAATCGGGAGTTGGGTTCCAGATGAAGGTTCACATAGGATTTCAAATATAGCGGGCCGCATAGAAAGGTGTGTCCGGCAGGAATGATTACGGTTCCGCCACCGGCAGCGGAACAGGCATTGATGGCGCGTTGTATAGCGGCGGCATCATCTGTTTGTCCGTCTCCTTTGGCTCCATAGGTCATGATGTCGTACGTGTTCCCTTGATGGGAAATACTGCATCCTGTCACAAACAACAGGAGGCAGCATAAGAGGCTGATGATAGTTTGATTCTTCATATGGATTGTTTTTTATTTTTTGTACTTATTTCATATTGTCGGGAGGCAGGCTGAGGGCGGGTGCTCCCCAGTTTGTATTAGGGTTCGGGCCCATCTGGAACTCTAATGTTCCTCCCTGTATTATATCTTGGTGTGTAAAGTAATTCTTGTCATATTCTTTTCCGTTTAGTTTTGCTGACTGGATATATATATTTTTTTTGTTGGCGTTGTGGGCTAATATGGTGAATGTCTTTCCGTTTTCCAAGCGGATACTCATCCGGGGAAAAGAAGGACTTCCTATTATATAATAAGGTGTACCGGGACATACCGGATAGAATCCCATAGCAGAAAATACATACCAGGCAGACATTTGCCCTGCATCATCATTACCTGACAGTCCACCGGGAGCATTCAGATATTCTGTTTCCATAATATGACGCACCTCGCGTTGGGTTTTCCAAGGCTGTCCGGCATAGTTGAAGAGGTAGGCTATCTGGTGGCAAGGTTCGTTGCCGTGCCAGTAGCGGTGTTCGCTGAACATGGAATCCAGTTTGGCGATGTATTTTTCTTTTCCACCCATACATTCCATCAGTCCGTATACATCATGGGGAGCATACCAAGTATAGTGGCAGGGAGCTCCTTCGGTGATGAAGCGAGTGAAGGAAAAAACGTTACCGGTATCGCTGAGGAAACTGCCGTCAGCGTATCTGCCTTGGGCATATCCGGTGCCAGGGTTTATTACGTTACGGTAATATCGTGCACGTATCATTAGTGTATCATAAAGTTCTGTTTTTTGTGGATCAGGAAAGTTATCATCTGATGTTTCCAACTTTTGCAGAACTTGGGCCAATACGAAATCATCGTATGCATATTCTAAAGTACGTGATACTTGTTCGCAGGTGTGAAAGGCTTCCGGTACGCTGTCTTCCAAAGGAATGTATCCATATTTCAGATAAGAATTCAAGGCGCGTCGTCCCATTCCGTTTTTGTATTCTTCATAGGTGGAGGGGGTCTTGAATGCGTTCTGGAGCATTCCTTCGCAAGCTTTGTTGATATCAAAATTACGGATTCCTTTGATATAGGCATCTCCCAGTGCGGAGATGCAATGATCGCCTATCATGGCTGCGGTATAACTGTTCCAACAAGGAAATATAGGCAGCCAGCCGCCTTGTTCATATTTGTCCACCAATGATTGCATCATGTCTCCGGCTTTCTTTGGGGTCAGGATATTGATTAACGGATGGAGAGCACGGTAAGTATCCCACATACTGTAATCTTCATAGTAATTTCTACCGTTGGCTGATTGTCTGAACGGGTGTCCTGTGGAGAAAGAAGGGTAGCGCCCGTCTACATCATTGAATGTACGTGGCAGGAATGAGGCACGGTAGAGTGCTCCGTAAAATTTCTCTTTATCGTTTCGGTTGTTTGTCTGTACTGTAACTTGTGAAAGCCTTTGTTCCCAGATGGAGTTCAGTTCCTGCCGGGTGCGGTCAAAATCCCAATGAGGTATCTCGGTGTCCAGATTCTTTTGAGCGCCTTCCATGTCAGTAAAAGAGGAAGCGGCTTTGATTAATACGGGTTCTTCTGGGTGTATTTTGAACCGGAGATATGCACCTATACCTGTTCCATCGGCTATCTGTCGTTGTCCGGCGAAGAGACTGTCATACCGGAATGTACCATATTCCTCTATTTCATTTTGATATTCAATGACAAAGTACCCGTTGTATCCGGCGGGGGCTCCCCAGCCTTGATAGATACGGTGTACGGGATTGTATCCGCGTATCTGTTTTTTTATAGTATCGATTTCAATATATCCTTCTCCTTCATCGCTGTTAGGATTGACTATGAGATAAGCATCTTCCGGTTGGTTATAAGTGAATCGGAAAATGGCTGAACGGGAACGTCCGGTCATTTCTGCAAAAATGGAATAATCTTTGAGAAGGACGGAGTAATAGGCAGGCGTTGCTGTTTCTTCTTGGTGAGAGAACAGGCTTCCTCGGTCTTGGGGGAGATATTTCAGTGTACCCGATACAGGCATCAAGGTCATGGAACCGTAATCTTGTGTACACCCTCCGACAATCCAATGTGAATTGCGGAACCCCTGTATCTTCTTATCTTTGTAATAATAGGGAGCCTTGCATTTTATTTCTGTATCTTGTGTCTGGGGAGTCCAAAAGTTCATTCCGTTGGGCTCTAGGACGGCAGGCAGCGTCTGTCCGTACTCTTCGGTATTTTTGCCGAAAAGTCCTGCGGTATGGGTTATGCTCGGTGCAGTTCCCGTACGGGTATCTACATAGGACAATAGGGATTCTTCCTGATGTCCGGTGCAAGACATGAACAGGCTACATAGAATCAGCAGATAAGATAGGGTACTTTTCATGGCTCTTCTTGGAAAAGGGTTATTTTTTAATCTCCTGACGGAGCATTTTTACAAAGAGTTCCGGCCGGTCCAGATTGACTAAATCGGGATGGGCTTCAATCGCTTTTTTATATTCTTTTTCACTCGCATTCTGAATAGCAGCCATTATCTTGATATGATTGCTTTTGCAGAATTCTTTGAATTGAGGGGTGATATTGAGGATATCTGTTTCTACATAGGCCGGGGTGCATATTTTCATCCATTTCTTCAGAGCTGCTATATTGGAGGCATTTACTTTAATCTTCATTTCCGGAGCGATTCTGATAAATTCTTTCAGCATTTCAGAGTCTGCAAACCAGAAGAAGCTTTTATTTTCATATCCTTTTTGGCGTACTAATATAACCAAATCTTTTATCGGAGTTCCTCGTTTTACATCAAAAAAAATGTGTGCCTTTCCTTGTAGGGTGTCTAGCATTTCGGCTATACGGGGTACGTGAATGCCGGTAAATTGAGAACTGAACCAACTGCCGGCGTCTAATTTTTCAATATCTTTGGATAGCATATCTTGAATGGGACCTTTACCGTTGGTAGTACGGTCCAAAGTTTCATCGTGCAGATTATAAAGTATATTGTCTTTACTTTTGCGCACATCCACTTCTATCCAGCCGGCTCCATGTTCCAATGCAGCTAGAGCTGATGGAATGGTGTTTTCCGGCGCTATATGGTTCGCTCCTCTGTGTACTACGATTTCGATAGAGTCCTGGTACATCATTTTTTGGGCATATATAGGAGATGGGAATAATGCCAAGATAGATGTCGCAATATGAAGCAATAAGATTTGATGAAGTTTCATGAATTATTTTTTGCTTTAAAGTTTTTTATAAGAGCTTGCTGTAACAAGCCCTTATAAAAACTTATTTAATTTATTAATAACCGTAATTTTGCTTCCAGTTGGTGTTTGAATTCATCAAGCCGACAGATACAGGAAAGATCCTACGCCATTTTTCGGTTTGAGCTTCCGGATGATATTGATTTTTATATCCCCAGTCGTCTTCGAACTTTCCAAAACGGATTAGATCATTACGTCGCCATGTCTCTGCATAAAATTCACGGCCACGCTCTTCAAGTAACTCGTTTAATGAAGGAGTATGCTCTAATAATGGAGCGTTACAATAGCTGCGTATTTGGTTGAATAGGGATTGTGGCGTGTCGCCGTTAGTGGCTGTTGCCCCTCGTAGAATAGCTTCTGCTTTCATCAGCAGAATATCTGCATAACGGAAGATAGGTACATCATTGCTTTGATTGCGGTTATAGAGGTTATAATCGTCTGCTTGAATAGCCCATTTGATGCATCGGTATCCCTGGCACCATGCGTTCAAGTCATTTCCAAGATCCATTTGGTCATTCAAGATGGTGATGTTCTTGGTGAGGACAACTTGTTGTCCGTTGTATATATAAGGTTCTGTTCCCATTGTATGTGTGCTGATGTCATAATAGTTGATCGCACCTTTCATGATGATCTCATTGCGTTCATCTCCTTCCAGGCAAAAACGGTCTGCCGCCTCGGGAGTAACGATGAAAATGCCTCCGGCATTTTGGGATAGTGTTATGCCGAACAGTCCTTTACCGTCCGCACCATCATTGTTGAATTTAGGCCAGAATTGGAAACGGGCGTAAGTATTGGCTCTGGTTGATGTTTCATTATTTTGGTATGGCATTGCATAGATGAAATCCTTAATCTGATAGCCGTTGTCTGGCATGAATTTCTTGCGATAACCATCACTGAGATCGAAATGACCGGAGGCGATGATATCATCGCAATATTTTATGACATCATTCAATTTGGAATTAGTCATGCTTGGATCATAAGTAGCTACATCATCACAGGTATAAACAGCCCAGTTTATATAGAGTTTGGCAAGGAGAGCCTCAGCCATCCATTTGGTTGGTTTGCCATAAGTGGAAGCATCAACATCTTCTTTTAAACCGCCAGAAGCCAAAGCACGGAGCAGGTCGCTTTCGATAAATTTTGTAATTTCGGAACGGGGAGAACGGTCGATAGCTTCAGAATCGCCGATCAAGTGGTCTAATTTGGGAGTTGCTCCGAATGTATCCATAAAAATAAAATGATAGAAAGCACGCATGGCAAGTGCCGGAGCAATCAAGGCTTCCTGTTCGGCATTGTTTTCATCTTCTCCACCCAAGTCAAAAATTGCTTGGTTGCATTTTGTGATTGCAGCCGGAATATCACCAGCCCAGTCCACGTGTGCGTCGCCTGGAAGGCTGGCGTGAAGAGAGGAATGGATATAGTTGCCGCCATCATACCAGTTACCACCAAATGTTACTGCCATGAACTCATCGGAAGACAGCAGGGCAGCTTCCATATAACGACGTCCTAATGCTCCGCCGAATCCATAATACAAACCTGCCATTTTAGCTTCCTTGGCAATTTCGGAATCCGGGTATTCGGTATAAGTGGACTTAAGATCCACATTTAGATCTGTGCAGGCGGAGAAGGTAAGCAGACTACCTACCAGCCAGGTTGTTAATTTTATGTTATTTTTCATATCAGTTTTCAATTATATGGTTAGAAGTTCACGTTTAGACCGATCATAAATGAACGGGTACGCGGATAGTAATTGGTACGTCTGTCCATGCCCGGTTCCAAGCCTCCAAGGTTGATTTCCGGATCACGGCCGGAGTAACCGGTAATGGTGAATACATTATTACAAGTGGCGTATAGCTTGAGCGAGTTTATCCAGTTACCAATTTTGCCGAAAGTATATCCCAATGAGACTGAGGACAGACGGAAATAACTACCGTTCTCTATCCAGCGATTGGATGGTGCTTGAGATTGTGTGTCAGTAGCACGGTGTTCGGTAGCTACGCTTTTTAATACATTGCGGCCTTCTTTCACAAAAGAAACATTAGAGTATTGTTCTGCAGTGGCGTTGTAGATATCTTGTCCAAAAACACCAGTAAAGAATAAGTCGAGATTCCAGTTCTTGTATTGGAAGTTATTGCTCCAGCCTAAATTTAAATCAGGTTGTGCGCAGCCGGTAATAGTACGGTCTCTATCAGTTTCAGGATCTGTGGTCGTTTCGCCTGTACGTTCACCCGTTTCAGGATCGTGTACATAAAAGATGGATACTCCTTGGTTATTGTAGCCGGCCCATTCGTAGGTGTAGAAGGTGCCGATAGGATGTCCTTCCATGATGCGCTGTACGTCTGCATTTGAAGAATAACCTGCGATTTCAGGATCGGCTGCACGGATATAATCTACGGAATATTCACTGTTGGATATACTTTCTACGTTATTTTTATTATGAGATAAGTTCAAACTGGTTTGCCAAGAGAAATTTTTTGTTTGTATAGGAGTGGCATTTATGGTAAATTCAATACCTTTATTGCTGATATCTCCCACATTGGCCGGCATGGTTCCGAAAGGATAGCGGTTTGTGGAAACCTCGTAAGTGTATATCAGGTCGCTGGTACGCTTGTCATAGTATTCGATGGTTCCTCCTAATCTGCCCCCAAAGAAGCTGAAGTCCAGCCCGATGTTCAACATGGCTGTACGTTCCCATTTTAGGTCTGGATTGGCATTTGAGGCGGCTGCTAGGGTATGGTAACTGTTCTGTGTGCCATTGGCGTTTGTATAGTTGAACCAACCTGAAGTACTGTAAGTCTGAATAGCCGAATAAGCTCCGAATCCGAGTGAGTTACCACTAACACCATAACCAACACGGAACTTCAAGTCATCGAAAACATTTAAATCTTTGATGAACTTTTCTTCGCTCATGCGCCATGCCAACGATGCGGATGGGAAAGTTCCCCAACGGTTGTTCTTTCCAAAGGCAGAGGAGCCGTCACGGCGAATTGTTGCTTGAAGCAGGTATTTGCTGTTGAAGGAGTAGTTGATACGTCCATAAAATGAGATCATACGTAAAGTTTCCAAATGACCGTTATTATTGCTGGTGATACCGCCATTCTGCCAATCCATTTTATTGGCAAGGTTCAGATTATAAAAAGTGGTGTTATCATTGTAAAAGTCGTAGACATCCAGACCGAAACTGTCATTGTCATCATTCTGTTCCCATGAATAACCGGCCATCAGGCCCAGTTTGTGGATATTGGCGAATGTATGATCATAGTTTATGTATGTTTCAAGAATTTTTTTCTTGTTTTCTGTTGCAATACGTTTAGCTTCGCCATTTCGGGTGTTATATTGGGATTTGCTGGTATGGTATTCGTTCCATATATATTGTTCGTCTTGATAGGAAAGACTTAAGTTCCATTTTAAGTCCTTAGTGATATCTAAAGTACCTTTGGCTGTTCCTTGAAGGAGTTTCTTGTTGTTTTCAAAAGTATCTTCATTGATCATGGATACAGGATTGAAGTTTTGGGAGATAGTTTTGTCGCTATACCAAGAACCGTCTGCGTTGGTGACAGGAACTAGTGGAGAATAATAATTCATGGCGTCGAATACGGATTGGCCATCTTTGGCGGAATCAACGGTGGTACCTTTTGATTGTGCGGCATTCACGTTAAAGGCTAAGGTGAGCCGATCATTCAGTGCTTTGGTTTGCAAAAATGCGCGGCCGCCGAAACGCTCGAAATCTGTACCACGTACGATACCTTGTTTGTTTTGATAACTCATGCTGGCACTGTATTGAGTCTTTTCTGAACCGCCATTGATAGAAACGTTATGGTTATGACTGATTGCTGTGCGCAGTACTTCATCGTTCCAATTGGTGTTTGCTCCTTTGTCATTCGGAAGAGTGATGTTATTTTCCTTGGCATAGGTGCGGAGTTCGTCGGCAGTCATCATATCTAAACGCTTGGCAATGTTGTCAAATGCAAGATATGCGCTGTAGTTTACAGAAGTGTGCTCACTTTTACTACCTTTTTTGGTGGTAATCAAGATTACACCGTTAGCAGCCTTGGAGCCATAAATAGCCGTTGCAGAAGCGTCACGAAGTACGTCAATGCTTTCAATATCTTCGGGAGCAATCAGACTTAATGACATACCGGGAATACCGTCAATAACATAATAAGGTTCCATTGCCGCACCGGTACGCAGAGAAGAAGCCCCACGTAAAGAGATAGAAGCAGTACCAGAAGTCGGATCGCTGCTTTGTACTACCGTCAAACCAGGGACTTTACCTTGCAGCAACTGTCCAGGGTCAGAATAAACTCCTACATTCAGTTTGTCTGCTTTCACAGTGGTAATGGAGCTGGTTACATCCTTACGACTCATGCTGCCATAACCTACTACCACAACTTCATCTAATGTTTTAGAATCTTCTTCCATAATAATCTTCAAAGAAGATCCTTTTACTGTAATTTCCTGGGTAGTGTAACCCACGTAAGAGAATACGAGTGTCTTTCCTTGTGCTACATTCAGTGTAAACTGTCCGTTAAAGTCAGTGATAACACCGTTGGTAGTACCTTTTTCGACTACATTCACTCCGATAAGGGGTTCTCCGGTTTTGTCTGTGACAATACCGTTAACTTGATTTTGAGCAAATGCCAGTGTACTGTTTAATAGGAGTAATGCAAAGACTACTATCTGTGCAAATGTCCTTTGGGTTAGAGCTGTCTCTTATACACATCTCCGAGCCCACGAGACGTAGAGGAATCTCG
>ENA-UACX01000094-UACX01000094.1-human-gut-metagenome-genome-assembly--contig:-NODE-94-length-17671-cov-4.631528_pt1 | contig 17671 bp, 28 predicted proteins | sample MGYA00243885_ERZ654237 | MGnify/ENA primary metagenome ERZ654237 (study PRJEB26926, sample SAMN06165015) | human gut metagenome | biome: ENVO:00009003; feature: ENVO:2100002; material: ENVO:00002003... | reverse complement strand
GTGGGCTCGGAGATGTGTATAAGAGACAGTATATATACGCTGTATGGATAATAAACAGGATTGATGGAGGATAGAACCACCCAACTTCTGGTGTACCCTTATACGCTAAAAAGGTATCAGACAGAAAAGGAAGTGCAGTGGTGTTTATCAGAGAGAAGAAGACAGACTGTGCCAATTATAGAGAAGTGGACATAATACCACGAACAGAAGCAGCAGAGCAGGCAGCCAGAGGGAAGAGGGGTAAAAAAAGAAAAGTCAATGCCCCAAAGCAAAAAGACCTTAACGACAAGAACGCCAAACGCTATCTGGTACAGTTGGGCAATGGCAATTTCAGAATAGGGGACCTGCACACGTCCTGCACATACAGTGAAGAGAACCTGCCGGGCACAGTAGAAGAAGCAGAAAACATTGTGACAAACTACCTGCGGCGCATAGCATACCGCAGAAAGAAACTGGGGCTTGACCCTTTGAAATACATACTTGTCACGGAATACAAATACAGCAAGGACGGGCAGTGCCTAAAGCGTATACATCACCACATCATTATGAATGGTGGGCTTGACCGTGACGACGTGGAACTAATGTGGACAAAAGACCGTATCAACTGGAAGAAGACCAGTGACCCGGAATACAGAGCCAGTATAAAACAGCTGGGCTGGGTAAATGCAGACAGACTGCAAATGAATGAAAACGGAATAGAGGGACTTTGCAAGTATATTGTCAAGGACCCGCAGGGAAAGAAACGCTATTCCAGCAGCAGAAACCTTGACCGCCCGGAAACAACCAGAGAGGACGGCGGGGAGAAGCAGCAACGTGACCAGAACCACTGGAAGTACAGCCGAAATCTGAACGCACCGGAAGAAAAGTGCAATGATTTTAAGTACAGCAAAAGGAAAGTGGAACAGCTGGCAAAGTCACCGGACGCAGGGCTGGAAGAGTTCAGAAAGATATATAGCAATTACAACATTGTGTCATGCGAAGCAGTATTTTATGAACAGACCGGGTGGCATATTTACTTGAAAATGTGGAAAAAAGAGCCAAAAAAGGCAGGACAAGGAGGAAAACGAAGTGGAAACAGGAAGAAAAACAAGGCTGCGCCGGATATTAAGGCGTAAGAGGATAAAAAGAGCAATTAAGGCATACGGAAATTACATTGCAGCAGGCGTGCTGGTATTCATTGTGTGCGTGGCTGTGGTAGGTGCGGCAGTAAAACCGACAGCAAGCACACTGCCAAAGAACACACCGGAACCAGTACAGACCACACAGCCGACAAGAAGCACCGCAGAAGAAGCGGAAGCGTACCCGTTCAACCTTATGTCATTTGACTGGGACGGGGAAGCACTGGACGGCTGGACACGCTATGAAGTGCCGGAGGACTACGCAGACAACGGCGGGTATTTACCGGAATGTATGCAGCAGTACACATACATAATCTGCAAGCAGTATGGCGTTGAATATACACTGGTGCTGGCAATTATTGAGATAGAAAGCGGGTACAGATGGGACGCAAGCTGCAAAGAGGGGTCAACCGGATATATGCAGGTATTACCAAAGTGGCACAAAGAACGTATGCACAGACTGAATGTTGATAATGTGAAAAACCCATATTTCAACGTGCTTGTCGGTGTAGATTATCTGGCAGAACTGCAAGAAAGGTTCGACACAGAAGCAGAAGTGCTGACAGCCTACAACTACGGTGTTGCTGGTGCTTATGAACACGTATGGAACAAAGGATTGACAGAAACAGAGTATTCAAGAGAGGTGCAGCAGGCGAAAGAAAGAATTGAAAGAAGAATGAGGGGTGAATGGTGATGGGAAATGAAATCAGACTGGGTGACATTATGGACAAGCTGACGCCCAGTGACAGAGTGGTGATATATAACGCAGCCAGACAGGTTGTATACCGTGGATATGCTGCAAACGCAGTGCATGGAACATTGAACCCGCAGCGACGCATTAAGAAAATGGGACTGGGTATGGAAACATACAGAGCCACGGAACAAATGTGGGACTGGGAGAAAACAGACAGCCTGCCGGAGCAGGTGCCAGTTGAACAATTCACACAATACCGGGTGGAAGACCTGCAACACATTCTGTATATCAGAATTGAACTGAAAAGCGAATTTGAACAGTGAGGGACAGCACATGAAGTGTAAATTTTGCGGGGCAGAAGTAAAGCTGGGCGAACGGTGCCAGTATTGCGGGTCGGTAGCAGAAGCGTTCTACTACAAACCAGAGGAACCGCCGGAGGTTGTAGGAAGAAACCAGACAGACCGGAAAGAATACACAGTGCAAAAAGGTGACAGCCTTTGGAAGATTGCACAGAGGTTTTACGGAAACGGTGCCGCCTGCTATGCACTGGCACACAAAAACGGCATTAAGAACCCAGATTTGATATATCCGGGACAGGTATTGAAGATTTAGGAGGAAAAGAACATGAAGCAGCAATGGAAACCACCAGAACTGGAAGAAATGCCAGTGGTCATATTATCACTGCACCAGAAATGGTGGCAGAAAATGCCAGCGGGTGAAAAGGTTCTGGAACTGCGGAAGACAAAGCCACAATGCAAAGCACCGTTCCGGGTGCTGGTGTATGTCACAGGCGGTGTGGGAATAGTTGGTGAATTTATTTGCCCGGAAGTTCTGGAAATCAAGAACTTTGAAGAAGCAGAGAGAAAAAGCAAGGTTCCTGCACATGATATTCACAATTATGCAGCAGGAAGCAGAAACAAGGTGTACGGCTGGGAAATAACAGCCGTGAAAGAATATCCACGAACAGTGACGCTGGAAGAACTGGGAATGAAGCGTGCGCCGCAGTCGTGGCAGTATATGAGGTAAAAGACATGGACCAGATACAACGTGACAAGATAGCTGCAAAGCTAAAGAAAATTAAAGCCCTTGCAGAACGTGGCGTGGGCGGTGAAAAAGAAACCGCAATGCGAATGTATGAGGACTTAAAAGCCAGATACGAACTGGAAGACGAAGAAATAATGCTGGACGCAGTGACGCTTCACTGGTTCGGATATGCAGACGAACTGGAAGAAAGGGTGCTGCGCTGGATTTTCTACAAGGTGACGGGTGACGCAAGTTACCACATATACACTGGAAAATACAGCCGCAGGAAGAAGCGTGGTTGTGATTGCACGGAGATTGAAGCAGCAGAAATAACACTGCTTTACAATTTCTACAAAGAGGAATTGAAAAGAGAACTGGAAGCGTTTTTGGTGGCGTTTAGGTGGGGCAATGACCTATTCCCGGACGAAACGGCACGTTGCTATAAAGAAGACGACGCAGAAGCGCCGGAGAGGACAGACGAAGAAAAGCGAATGTTGAAAAAGGCTGCGTGGTATTCAAATCTTATGGACAAGAGAAAACCGCCAACGGCACTGATTGGAGAACCGGAGGAAGAAGACTGATGGAAGATAGACAGAAAATCATTGAAAAGCTGGTGAAAATAAAAGCACTGGCAGAACGTGGCATAGGCGGTGAACAGCAGACAGCGCAGGTGATGTATGCCACGTTGAAAGAAAAATACAAAGTAACAGACGCAGAGATTGAAAAGGCAGCAGCAGTTCCGGTGGACATTTCAGAAATTGACTTGAAGAAATTCTGGGGCATAGCTTTTCAACTGGCAGCAGTCGCAAAGACATTGCAGGAAGAAACGGACATTTGCACCGCCTGCCCGTACACATACACGGACGAACAATGCACGGGCTGCGGCACATACTGGAATATGCGGGACCTGCGGCTTGATTTTGAAGCAATACAGCAAAGATTGATAAAGGCGGCAACGGAGGGATAGGGCATGGCGGCAAGGAAAGCAAAGAAACCAAAGCACCAGAAAAGCGAATACCCCACATTGCCGGGGCAGCTGGGATATTTGAACAGCTACTATTGCCCGGTATGCGGAAAGCATTTGTTTTCAGCGTATGACAAGGATTTGCGGAAAGACCGGGAAGACGGCTATTACTTCCATGTGTCCCGTGATTTCAATTATTGCAGTAAATGCGGAACGCTTCTGGATTTGGACGAATGGAAGCGAGAAGAAGAACCAGCGGCAGCAGGTGAAGAACTGACGCTGGAAGATTAGGAGGTGACGGCGGGTGAATGATTTGTTATACGTGTGCAGCCCGTACCGGGGCGACACGAAGCGCAACAAGGAATATGCACGCAAGCTGACACGGGCAGCCATAAACAATGGCTTTGTCCCGGTCACGGTGCATTTATACTTGACGGAAGTTACAGACGACCAGAACCCGGAAGAAAGAAGACGGGGCATGGCAGCGGGAATGAAGATACTTGAAAACTGCAAATACATTCTGATTGGCGACAAGTACGGCGTATCAGATGGAATGAAAGCAGAAATGACACTGGCGGCACTGAAAGGAAAAGTCATGCTGTATGAGCAGGGCGGCAAAATATATCTGGTGGACAGCCGGGAAGAAACCACAGGAGGACAAGACAATGAATGAAGCGCAGAGAATGGCAGAGGTTGAGAAGTTTAAGAATTACTTTTCGTACATAAACAGACCGGGAGCAGATAAGCTGCTTGCGTGGCTGGAAGAAGCGGGATTTTTCACAGCCCCGGCAAGTACAAAGTACCACGGCGCATACGCAGGCGGTCTGGTAGAACATACAAACCATGTATACCACAGATTGGTTCGGCTGGCAGATGAAGAGGACAAAAGGCAGGGCAGAACGTACCCGGAATACGCCGTGGACACAATCGCAGTTACGGCGCTTCTGCATGACATTTGCAAGGTGGACGCCTACAAGGTGGAAAAGAAGAACCAGAAGCAGAAAGACGGAAGCTGGAAAGAAGTTGAGGTATACGGATATACAAACAGCCTGCCACTGGGACACGGTGAAAAGTCAATTATCCAGATTATGCGATATATGCAGCTTACGGAAGAAGAAATGCTGGCTATCAGATGGCACATGGGCGCTTTTGATTATTCAGTAAAGGGCGGCAGCTATGATATGAACAATGCTTTTGCAGGCAGCAGGCTTGCAGCCATGCTTCACATTGCAGACATGATGGCAACACACCTTGACGAAAGGACAAACGCCAATGAGTAGAGCATATTACAGAAAACGCAGTGAAGCCACAGAGCAGGAAAGAGTTATAAACTGGGCGAGGTTCTACGCAAAGGACTTCCCGGAATTGGACTTGCTGCACCATATACCGAACGGCGGCAGCAGAAATCAGCTGGAAGCGGCGAACCTTAAAAGACAGGGCGTAAAAGCTGGCGTGCCGGACTTATGCTTGCCAGTAGCCAGAAACGGCAAACACGGGCTGTATGTGGAAATGAAGTGGCAGAACAACAAGACCACAGAGAAACAGGACTGGTGGCTGGAACAGCTGCGGCAGCAGGGATATGAAACGGCGGTTTGCTGGTCCGCAGAAGAAGCAATGGACACAATAGCAGGTTATCTGGGAGTTATGGAGCAGACGGGAAGAAAGGTGGAATTGTAATGGGCTACATGGACCACACATTGAAAAAGACGGTGCCATATTACAGCACCATGAAGCGTGCCGGAGCATTTAAGCAGCAGGAGCCACGGAAGCGACAGAAAAGAACGACGCTGACAGAATACAGCCAGAACGGACAGAAAGCAGTATTGAAACCGCACGTCACAGTCAATCAAGCCGCAAAGAAGCTGTATGACTATGAACAAACCGGATTGTCACCACATGAGGTTGAAAACCTTGTTGAGCAGGTGCAGAACTTGACAAGGCGTGTGAAGAAATACGAAAGCTGGGAAGAATGAACGGCGTTGACCGCTGCTTGATATGCGGTGAAGTTATCCCGGAGGGTTCGCAGGTCTGCACCGCCTGCCGCAATAAATATGACATTGTGACCGGGGAAACAGAAGAAATGGCACAAGAACTGCGGGACATAGCAGACGTGCTGAAAATCACAGAGGGCACAGACACAAACATTAGAAAGTCAATGGAAAGCATATTGAGGATTGCAGACAGACTGGAAAGGACAAGCAATGGCAAGAAAAGAAGATAAACAGCCACAGTATTTGCCGTTAATCGTAAAAGCAAAGTTACATACTGGCGGCAGGAACTATGAGAAAATCAAAGAGGAATTAAAAGGGCAGGGCTTCACCTGCAAGCAAATGAAAGGCATGGTGCGTGAGGGAAACTATTTTGACGGAATAGTGCTGTATTTGTCAAAGTGGAACTGGGACAACCACGAAAGCTGGCACCTTTACAACTGGGACGACAAGGACGACAAAGAAGTTATGCTGGGCATATATGAAGCCGAACAGTACCACCCACAGGCGCCGTATAGATACAGAGATAATTTTGAAAAGTTCCAGAAAGACTGGACAAGCGGAGAGTATGACCCCGGTATGACATTCACTTTCAAGGACAGTGAAGTTGAAGTGCTGGAAGTCCTGCAAGAAGAGGTGGACAACATAGACCACGAAGCAGTCAAAAGGCAGGTGGCAGCAGCAGAAGACGCCCAGTACCAGAAGAGAAGAAAACAGCACCAGCGACGCAAACAGGCAAGCAAGGGCAGCAGATACCAGCGCAAATACTTTTAGGAGGAATAAAGATGGCGAAAATATCTAAAAAGACAATGGAAAATCTGGAAGACATTTTGAACCGTGGTTGCGATTACGCAGCAACACAAGAAGTGGTAACAGAGATTGCGAATGAAGCACTGAAAGAAAGTGGCTGCGAGTTGTGCCAGTGTGACGACGCAATGGTTGTTGACTGGGACGGTGACGAGGTTTGCAATGTAGAAGAATTTGCAAATATCTTCTGGGACAAGGCAGTTGAAAAAATCTTGAACGTGTTAGCTACGGAGGAATAAAGATGGCGAAAAAGAAGCGGAAGTATTACAGCGGGAAAGAATTACTATACCGCCGACAGATGGAACGGCAGCAGGCAGAGGAAGAAGAAAAGACGAACAATATCAGAGTACGCCAGCTGCACCAGATAAACGCAAGCAGCCGGGCTATTGGCTGGGCGAAACAGAAAATGAGGGAGGGAAAGAACAATGATTGCATTTCTGATTGAGGTTGTAAAAGCACTGGTAACATTCTTTGCGGTCTGCGTGGGGCTGGGTATTTTATATCTGGTCTTTGTAGTAGTCAGAGAAGTTGGCTGGGAGGTAAGAAGACAGAACAGAGAGAAACACGAACAGGAGGACAAAGAGGAATGAAAGCAGAATTTTTCAAGGCGGTGTGTCCGTTAGAGATTGGGGACACGGTAGCAATCAAGGTATCAAAGGACGGAGAAACAAAAGAAGCACTTTATCTGCCGCAGGGTTGCACGGTGATTACAACGGCAGCAGTTGCACTGCATAAGGTTACAGACATTGCGACGCTTCACTATCTGAAAAAAGGTGAAACACAGTTCTTGTATGAACTGGACGGCTGCGGGAAGTATGAACCGTTGACCGTGAAAGTTCCGGTCAGAGAATTTGCAGACGAACTGAAACGCCGTGGCAGATAATAACAAATACTTACGGAAGTATACAAAATATACAAATATACTTCCGTAAGATTGTGCAGAATGTCAATAGACTTTATACTTCCGTAAGTATATAATAAAGACAGTTAAAGAAGTAAAGCAAACGGAGGTATAAAACATGAGAACATTTGAAGTTGGCAAGAGATACGGAGAAAGCGCAGTTGTATTTGAAATCACAAAAAGAACTGCAAAAACTGTCACATACGCAGCAATACACCACGCCGGAAGATACAACGAAAACCGCAGAGAAGAAAAGCGGGCGAAAGTTCACGACTGGGGAAGCAGAGAAGTATTTTTCGCAGGCAGTGAAACAGTAGAAGCGTAAAAGACCGGGACAAGCGCCCGGAAACGGGCGGCAGTACCCCAGCTGGTAGAGGGACGGGCACGGTGAAATAGAACGGCAGCAGCCGTTGTCAGTCCGTGTCTATGATGTCGCTGGCTCAAATCCAGCCTGCCGCATTACTGGGAAAGCAACTATAAAATCATACCAGATACAAGGAGGAATACCACATGAAAACATTATCAATTATCAATCTCAAAGGGGGAGTGGCAAAGACCATTTCCAGCGTAAATATGGCACACATTCTGGCAGCAGTCAAAGGCTGCAAAGTCTTATTGGTTGACAATGACAAGCAGGGAAACGCCAGCAAGATTTTGAACCGCCACAGCTATGACCATAAGGGCACGGCAGAGGTAATGACACAGCGGGGCATTGACCCGGCAGAGGTTATCCAGCACACGGACTTTGACGGGCTGGACATTATCACAGCAAACATGAATTTGCTTACAGCCAATCTGGAAGTCATGCTGGACCAGTCAAGACCGCAGCAAACACGCTTCAAGAAGTTTCTGGACGGCTTGCAGCAGGAATATGACTACTGCATTATTGACAACGCCCCGGACATTAACATTTCAACCATAAATGCGCTGGTAGCTTCACAAGACGTCATGGTGCCTATAACCATTGATGATTTTGCAATAGACGGTCTGGCAGAACTGAAAGAACAGATTGACAACACCCGTGAGGACTTAAACCCACAGTTGCGCTTCTGTGGCTGCTTTGTAACACAGTACGACAGAACCAATGAAGCAGACACGCAGGGCGAAGAGTTCTTGAAAACGCTTGAATACCCGGTATTCAACACGCACATTAGAAAGACACCAAAAATGAAACCCAGCACATTTGCAAGATTGCCAATCATTCTGTATTCCCCACGCTGCGGCGCAACGGCTGACTATAAAGCGTTAGTGGAAGAATGGTTGAGAATGTGACCAATTCGGACACGTTAGGAGGATAAGAACATGGCAGGAGCAGCAAAGAAATTCAATCTGACAGAGTTATTAAACCAGCGGTCAAAGGAAACCGCAGAAGCAACGCCGCAGGGAGAGAAAACAGCAGAGATTGCAACGCCAGAAGAGGGCGTGAGCAGTACAGCTGATATATACGACCTCATACCGTCAAAGGGCAACTTTTACAGCGTGGAGGACGTGCAGGACTTGAAACAGTCCATTGAACTTCTGGGAGTGCTGCAACCGCTTCTGGTGACAGAAGAGGAAGAGAACGGCAAGCGCCGTATCATTGCAGGACACAGAAGACGGCTGGCGGTCATGCAGCTGGTGGACGAGGGCAAAGAGCGTTTCAGACGGGTTCCAATCTTAATCAAGCCAAAGAAAAACGCCATTATAGACAGACTGGCATTGATTATGGCAAACCGTTTCAGAGAGAAGACAGACTGGGAACGCATGACAGAAGCGCTGGAAACGGAAAAACTGGTGCTTGAATTAAAAGACAGCATGAACATTCCCGGCAGGACCCGTGATTTGTTAGCGGAAATTATAGAAACGTCCCCGGCACAGCTTGGAAGATACAAGGCAATATACAACAACATCATTGCAGAACTGATGGCAGAATTTAAGGCAAACAGAATTGTTGTATCTGTCATTTATGAAGCGTCCGGGCTGCCAGAAGATTACCAGAAGCAGGCAGCAGAGATATTCCGGGAAAATGAAGTGCTGACACTGGCAGACATTAAGCAGCTAAAGAAGAACTATGAAGCAGCACAGCAGATACCGGGGCAGATGAACATAAACCAGTTGCAGGAACAGCCAGAAGAGCCACAGACGCAGGAAAGCACCGCAGATGGTGAAACAGACGTGCAGCAGGAAGAAACAGCCACAGAGGGAACAGGAGAAGCCACAGAGCAGCAGCCAGAATATGTTGACCCGCAGCCGGAAAGCATGACTTCACTTTGTTACAGCTGCACACACTATGAAGAGTGCCACGACAAGACAGCAACCGTGACAAACTGCAATGCCTATGAAAACCGCAGAGAAGCCCAGAAAACGGACGAAGAGCGGTACAACGAAGAGCAGGCAGCTATTGACCGGGAAACACAAAAGAAATTGCGTGAAATGCAGCAGGAAGAGAAAATGCAGCATTTGCCGTCTGATGATAGAAAAGAAAAAACAATCAGAGTATCACCGGACAAAATGAAAGCCGTTGCAATCGACCATACAAGACCATATATGATTTTGAAAAATGACGATTACAGAGAGGGTGACACAGTGAAGCTGATTGAGTTTGCAGAGGGAAGAGCAACCGGAAACACGGCTGACATGAAAATTATCTGCATGGACGACGACACGACCAGCAGCGCACTTGAAGAGGGCTATTGTGTAATAGCATTGCAGCAGAAGTGATTTGGAGGTGCGAAAAGTGAAAGGGCAATTAAACTTATTTGAACCGGAGTTCATAAAAGACATAGATTGCACCGTTGACACACCAGTGACCAGAGGGAACAAAGACAAGCCCATATATGGAACAGGAAAACGCATAAAACCAAGAGTGCCGAGCAGAAGAGAAACAAAGCACATGGAAGAAATATATCTTGAAGAATTGCTGCCGCTGGAAGAATACGACTTGATTGTTGTTTTAATATCTGGCGGCAAAGACAGCATAGCAACATACTTCAAATTGCGTGAACTGGGAGTGCCTAAAAGCAAGATTGAGTTCTGGCACCATGACATAGACGGAGGAAACCCGGAACGCCACATGGACTGGCGCTGCACGCAAAGCTACATGAAAGCGCTTGCGGACGCAGAGGGAATACCGCTGCGGCTATCATGGAGAAAAGGCGGCTTCTTTGGTGAATTATACAGAATAGGAGCCAGCAAGCCTATTGAATGGGTAGACCCGGAAACCGGGGAAATAATGAGCGCAAAGGAAACACCACAGCAGGCAGCGTGCAGGAAGATTGAAGAAAGCAACGTAGAGAACAAAGAAGAACTGCTGAAAGAATACGGCTGCCGCATGAAGTTTCCTGCAAAGTCTGGAAATTTAATGACAAGATGGTGCAGCCCTTATTTGAAAATAGACGTTGCAGCAACAGTCCTGCGAAATCTGGAAGAGGTGAAAGAAAATTCAAAAGTTTTAATATGCAGCGGGGAACGCAGAGGGGAAAGCACCGGGCGTTCAAAATACAACGAAATGGAAATATATTTCAGAGCCAATGCAGAAAAGAAACTGAAAAGAACAGTTCACCAGTGGCGCCCGGTCATTGATTATTCAGAAAAAGACGTGTGGGAAGTGATGAAAAGAAACAAAGTGAACCCGCACCCGTGTTACCGGGCAGGCTGGAACCGTTGTAGCTGCGCCGGGTGCATATTTTCAACACCGGAACTGTTTGCAGGGTTCAAAGAGTTGTACCCACAGGAATTTGAAGAAATGAAACATGATGAAAAGGCGCTGGGCTTCACACTGGACAACAAATGCGACCTTGAAACGTACATTGAGGGAGCAAAGCCGTGTTTATACAAGGGCGACAAAGAAGCAATATATAGTCTGATAACAGGGATATTCACAGAAAGTCAAATATTTATTGACGGTCAATGGAAATACCCAGCAGGAGCGTTCCACGGCGCAGAGGGTGGACCGTGTTAGAAATTAGGAGGTGCGGAAAATGCCAATAAACATGACAGATTATAGAATGATTATCAACGAAAGAGTATACAACGTATTGCAAATTATGATTGATTTTGCAGGACCGTTAGAAGAGGGGAAACCACCAAAGCCGAAGTTTATTGACGCAGTATACATTGACGAAGACGGAACAATAAAAACCATGCGTGATGAAGCGTGGTGCTTCCAGTTCGTGAGAAGAAACGGAGGTGCAGCAGATGGAAAGACCAATAATAATGCTTAATACAGACAATATGCCCGTATTTTGCCGCAATCAGTGTGCAAATACAAAGTGTGCAAAGCATATCACAAAGGCTTATGAGTGCGGCGGGTCATGTTCTATGCAGTTATTAAGAGGGCAGCCGGAGTGCGCAGGGTACATATCACGGAGGAAAAGGAAATGACGCAAGAAAACGTATGCAAGTCTTGCGAATATTACGAAAGCTGCGGAAAGCCGGAAAGATACATAAAGTGCATGGGCTACAAAGAGCGGCAGCAGGCAGCAGGCGAACAGAAAGTTGACGTGCAAGGCTGACAGCCGGGAAAGACTGGTAATAAATGAAATGGAGGAACAGCAAATGGCGCAGGCAATGGAAAGAAGCAAGGTAATTGAATTGCTGGAATATTACAAAGACATAGACGGGGAGGTGAGCATATACCGAAAGATTGTAAATGACTTGACGGACCAATACTACAACCCCATTGGCGCTATACAGTGCGACGGTCTACCAAAAGGAAAAAACAATATATCACGACAAACAGAAAATATGGCGCTGAACATTCCAGATTTTGTCAGCGGAGAAATCAAAGACTATGAAGCAAAGGTGCAGCAGTTACAGAGTTTGAAAACACAGCTTTTGCAGGAGATTTCAAGACTGAAACTGAAAGAAAAGCGTATTATTTTCGATTTTTACATTCACAACCTCAAATGGGAACAAGTAGCGGTACGCAATTCATACAGTGAACGGCAGTGCAAGAACATTAGAGATAACGCACTTACTACGCTGTCACAGAGGTTTGAAAAGAACCAGATAATTTCACAATTCAAGAAGATTGCATAAGCAATCATTGCCCGCCATTGCCTGCGTTTCACTGGTATAATTTATATCAGCAAAGCAGGCTTTACGCCGTTATATTTGCACGTTGGCAATAGTGGGCTTTGGTGATTTTTTGAAATTACAAAGCCCATAATTTTTTATACTTCCGTAAACCGGAAGAGTTGGAAAGAATGAAAACAAACGAAAAGAGGTGAGAAGATGGGAAGACCACGGAACCCAGAGCGGGACAAGTCAATGCAACGCTATCTGGACGCAGACGGCAAGATTGAAACAGCAGAACTGGCAAAGCTGGCAGGGGTGCCAGAAGTGCGGATAAGAAAATGGAAGTCAGAAGACAGCTGGGACGAAGCACTGAAAAACAAGCCAAAAAAAAGAGGGGGGCAAAAAGGTAACAAAAATGCTGCCGGAAAAACCCCAGCAAAAAAAGGTAACAAAAACGCTGTCACACATGGAGCGTTTGCACAGGCAGGGTATGAAGACATAGACCCGGAGCAGGCGGCAGCAATACAGAACATGGGCACACCGTCCGCACTATCTCAAATGATGGAGGAATTGCAGGCATTATACGTCCGCAAAGCCTATCTGGAAAGCCTACTGAAAGAGTACGAGAGCAAAGAAGCAGGCGGCTTTTATACTGATAAAATAGTACACATGATTGTGCCAAAGAGCATGGAAGAACGCAGGGAAGAAGAGGACTGCGGCATGGAGCAGGGGCAAGCGACAGACCCAGAGGGCGGCAAAGAGATATACAAAACAGCAATGAAATCTATTATCAAGTCAAGCCCGTTTGATAGAGCAATGAAAGTGGAAGCTGAACTAAACAAGCTACATGGGCGTATCATCAAGCAGCTGGACAGTATCAAGGCGTATGAGTTAGAGGACAGACGCTTGCAGCTTGCAGAAAAGCAACTTGAATTGAACAAACAGAAGCTAACGGGAGAATTTGAGATTGACCCGGACGGAAGCGCCGAAAACGACGAAATCACAGGCGTTGTGGACGACGTTTAATAGGTTCTTCCGGCGGTCTGGAAGCACTGCGGGTACGGCGACGCCCAAAACCTGCCCAGATATAATTTTGAAAATTTCATTTCCGCTTCCGACCCGGTAAAAAAATAAAGGGGTAGGGGCTAAAAAAGAAAAAATGTGACCAATTCGGACACAGAAGAAAGGGGGTGCGGTTTTTGAAAGCGTACACTTCAAAGGCGGTTGCCGCTTGGCTGGATATTTCAGAACGCAGAGTGCGCCAGCTGCGTGACGAAAAGGTTATAACGGAAATCAGACCGGGGCTGTACGACTTGAAGACCGTAAACCACCAGTACATAAATTATTTGCGCAAAAACAACCCGGAAAGTGAAAGCGCAATAGATTATAACGCAGAACGTGCAAAACTGGTCAGAGCAAAAAGAGAAGCACAAGAACTGGAATTGCAGCTGCGCAGAAATGAGGTACACACCACAGAGGACGTGGAACAGGTAATGACAGACACACTTGTTAGGTTCAAAACAAGGCTTATGGCTATACCTGCAAAGTTAAGCCCCATTTTATCAAAGAAAAAGGACCAGACAGAAATATTTAAGCTGCTGAAAAGCGCCATTGATGAAGTATTGGAAGAACTTTCGGACTTCCAGACGGTGTTTGGGTACGGTGTAGACAATGAAGAAAAACACAGTTGATATGTTCACACGGATTTTCAAAGTGCTACAACCACCGCCGGAAATGACACTTTCACAGTGGGCAGATAAGTTCCGCAGACTGTCTGCCGGGTCTTCCGCAGAGCCGGGGCGCTGGAAGACAGCAAAGGCACCGTATCAAAAAGAGATTATGGACGCCATAACAGATATTACAATAAAAAAAGTCGTGATTATGTCAGCAGCACAGGTGGGAAAGACAGACGCAATGGTGCTGAACCCTATTGGATATTATGTGCATTATGACCCGTCACCGATTATGGTTATACAGCCGACAATAGACATGGCAGAGAAGTTTTCAAAAGAAAAGCTGTCACCTATGTTGCGTGATACACCCGTACTGGCTGACCGTATCAATGAGAAGAGCCGCAACAGCGGTAACACAATCATGCAAAAGATATTTCCGGGCGGCTTCATAACGATTGCAGGCGCAAACAGCCCAACGGGACTGCGAAGCCACACAATCAGAATATTGCTTGCAGACGAGATAGACGCATACCCAGCCAGTGCAGGAAAAGAGGGCGACCCACTTTTGCTGGCTTCAAAGCGTCAGACAACATTCTGGAATAAAAAGCAGGTGGACATTTCAACACCGACAGTCAAAGGGGCTTCCAGAATAGAAGTGGAGTACGAAAACAGCAGCCGGGGAGAATGGAACGCACCGTGCCCGTGCTGCGGAGAACTGCAACCGCTGGTCTGGTCAAATGTTGTGTTCGACAAAAACGACCTATCAGAAATCAGATACGCTTGCAGCAAGTGCGGCGTCATATCCAGTGAAGCAGAATGGAAAGAACACTTTATTGACGGAACCTTTGTACATGAAGACCCAGACAACCCCGTGCGTGGGTTCCACTTGAACACGCTTGCTTCCACATTGACCACATGGCAAGAAGTTGTTGAAAAGTTTCTGACGGCAAATGACCAGATGAAAAAAGGCAACGTGGAACTTATGAAAGTATGGACTAATACCGAAATGGGGCAAACGTGGGAAGAAGACGGGGAAACCATAGAAGACGACGAACTAATGAAACGCCGGGAGAAATACAAGTGCGAAGTACCAGAAGAAGTGCTGTACTTGACAGCTGGCGTGGATACGCAGGACGACAGATTTGAAATTGAAGTTGTGGGCTGGGGTCCAGAATATGAAAGCTGGGGCATTAGGTATGCGGCAATATACGGCGACAATTCAGACATCAACAATCAAGTCTGGCAAGACCTTGACACGTTCTTATTGCAGACCTTTGAAAAACCAGACGGAACGAAAATGAAGCTGTCATGCGTCTGTATTGATAGTGGAGGACACAGAACCAATCAAGTATATAAATTCTGCAAAGCCCGGTTCAATCGCAGAGTATTTGCAATCAAAGGTTCAAACGATAGCGCCGCAGCGTATATCCAGAAGCCATCAAAAAGCAACCGTGAGGGCGCATATCTTTTCACGCTGGGAGTTGATACCGGAAAAAGCCTGCTTATGGACAGACTAAAGCTGGAGGAAGAGGGACCCGGCTTTTGCCATTTTCCAAAAGAAGAGGGCAAGGGATATGACGAAAAGTATTTCAAGGGCTTAACGTCAGAAAAAAAGGTAATGCGTTACAAGATGGGCAGACCATATTTTGCATGGGAACTGAAAGACAAAGGCGAACACAAACGAAATGAAGCGCTGGACTGCCGAAACTACGCAACGGCAGCCATTGAAATTATCAACGTACCATTGAAAAAACCAGACAAAAAGAAAGACGCCACACAAGCAAAGAAAATTGTAAAACGTGGCAGAAGAAGAAGTGGAGGAATTTTATAAATGGCAGGAATTACACTGGAAACAGCAAAAAGACACCTTGACGCATGGCTGGAAGCAGAACTGGCAGTGACAAACGCCCAGTCATACACGATAGGCAGCAGGACTATGACAAAAGCCAATCTGACCGAAATTAGAAAGTCTATTGAATATTGGCAAGGGAAAGTCACTGCGCTTGAAAATGCGGCAAAATATGGCGGCAGGAACCGTGCAAAACGATTTGTACCACGGGATTTATAAAACATTGCCCGTGATTGCCCGTTTTGGGGCTTTATTTCCCCCCATTGCCCGCAAAAATGGGGTAATATTGTAGCGTGAATAAGTGAGAAAAGACGAAAAGCAGCCGTGAAAAGCTGCTTTTTTCATGCAATAAAGGAGGTGAAAACGTGGGAATTGCAGCGGGAATTGACAAAGCAATAGCAGTTGTGGCACCGCAAACAGCACTGAAACGTACTGCGGCAAGACAAAAATTGCAGATTTTGAACAGCGGGTACAGCAATTATGGTGCCAGCGTAGTGAAAAAATCACTTGCAGGGTGGCTTCATGCGGGCGGCAGCAGTCGTGAAGATATAGAAGACAATGTTTCAATACTGCGACAGCGTACCCGTGATTTATACATGGGCGTGCCTATTGCAAATGGCGCTGTCAAAACCATGCGAACCAACATTGTTGGGCGTGGGCTACGTTTGAAGCCGAACATTGACACAGAATTGCTGGGCATATCACCGGAGGAAAGAAGAACACTTGAAAAGCAGATTGAACGTGAATGGAATATCTGGGCAGAAAGCACAGATTGTGACATGGCACGAATTGACAACTTTTGTGAGTTGCAGCAGTTAGCTTTTTTGAATTGGCTTATTTCTGGGGACTGTCTGGCAGTGCTTCCGGTCAAACCACGACTGAACCAGCCATATGACCTGCGTGTGCAGCTGATAGAAGCGGACAGATTATGCAGCCCGGACAACTGCGACACCATAGACAATAAAATTGTTGGAGGTGTGGAGGTTGACAAGTCCGGGGAAGTTGTAGCGTATCACATAGCAGACCACCACCCGTTGTCTTACGCCTACGCAGATATTAGCTGGCAGAGGGTGGAAGCGTTCGGAAAAACAACCGGAAGAAGAAACGTACTACACCTTATGAACCGTGAACGAATAGGACAGCGCAGGGGCGTTCCATTCCTTGCCCCGGTCATTGAAAGCCTAAAACAGCTTGGCAGATACACGGACGCCGAACTGGTTGCAGCGGTTGTGTCCGGTATGTTCACGGTGTTTATCGAAAAGGCAGACGCAAGCAGCGAAGACGCAATAGGAAGCATTATACCGGAGGAAGTGCAGGTGGACGCAGAGGACGAAACCACCATTGAACTTGCGCCGGGTGCCGTTATCGACTTAAACGAGGGTGAAAAGGCACACGACATGAACCCCGGAAGACCAAACGCCAATTTTGGCGGCTTTGTGGAAGCTATATGCCAGCAGATAGGCGCCAGCCTTGAAATACCTTATGAATTGCTTATGAAGCGCTTTAATTCCAGTTATACAGCAAGTAAAGGCGCACTGGAAGAAGCGTGGAAAATGTTTAATATGTACCGGGACTGGTTAGCAACTGACTTTTGCCAGCCAGTATATGAAGAGTGGTTGACAGAAGCAGTTGCAAAAGGGCGTATCAAGGCACCGG
>ENA-UACX01000026-UACX01000026.1-human-gut-metagenome-genome-assembly--contig:-NODE-26-length-27326-cov-6.074915_pt1 | contig 27326 bp, 34 predicted proteins | sample MGYA00243885_ERZ654237 | MGnify/ENA primary metagenome ERZ654237 (study PRJEB26926, sample SAMN06165015) | human gut metagenome | biome: ENVO:00009003; feature: ENVO:2100002; material: ENVO:00002003... | reverse complement strand
AGCAAAAAGTTTTCTTAACTGTTTGTATATTATTACGCGTCAGGGTTGGGGTCATGATTTTGAATTTTACGTTCATGAAGAAAAATACAAACTTTCATATAGAGATGATAATGATGAAGATAGTGAACAGACTAAAAACAGACTTGTAAATGCTTTAATTTACGGCTATGAAGTTGAGAAAGAAAAACGATATACAGCTAAACTAAAAATATCAAATGAATATCTATCCTATGATAAAGACTATAAAGAAATTTGTCATTATAAAATCCCTGATGATGTAGCTAATAAAGTAAAAGCATATCACTTTATTGAAGATGATTTAGTTAAATATCATATTTGGGGAAATGAAGCTTATGAAGTTAAAGAGGTGAAAGAATGAAATTAAGATGTTTGCTAGGAATCCACAAGTTAAAACCAGTTGATTTTAAGGATGATAGTTTTAAAGATGAAAAGCATGGATGGATTGAACAAGACTATTGCATTTTTTGTGATTACAAGTCTACAATACGAACTTATTATTAGTTGAGAGGGATTTTAAAATGACAATACCAAAATTTAGAGTATATGATAAAGTTGAGTGCATGATGATAACAACAAGCGATTACGAGGACTTGTCAGATTTGTTTTGTATTTTAAAAAATGACGCTGATACTGGATATATTAGCGAGCCTATGCAATCAACAGGTTTGGTTGATGAGAATGGAAAAGAAGTCTTTGAGGGGGATGTTTTACTAACGTATGACGCTGAGTTAGCGAAAGTGTATTGGGACGATGTGTTGGCTGGTTGGTTTGTAGACTTTATATACGAAACTGCTGAATTAAGTGAAGTTGCTGATCTTCAAAGTAGCAGGTCTATTTGTGCAATTGTTGGCAACATTTGGGAGGATGGTGAATTACTTGATAGTTAATTTTCAAAAGCGTATTGAATTCATAAATGAATGCAATTGTATTGTTGACTTAAATGAGTTAGAGCAAGCAATTCTTTGGTATCAATCAAAGCCTACTTCATCCGTTAAGAAAATTTATTTGTATGGAAATTATCCAGCAGTGTCTATACACAATCAAAAAATACATATTCACAGATTGTTGATGCAGTATTGGTTAAACACAAAATTGCCATTTGAATATAGCGTTCACCATTTGAACGAAAATAAACTTGATGCACGAAAAGAAAATTTATCACTTATTTTAAACTCTGCTCATAACAGTAGCCACAACAAAGGAAGAATATTTTCAGATTCTCACAGAGAAAAAATTGCTTTAGCAAATAAAAGACGTAAAGGAATGAAAATGAAAAAACGTGTGGATATTCCTAAGGATAAACTTAGAGAACTGCTCTCTGACGGCAAAACAATAAATTGGATTGCTTCTTACTTTGAATGTGATTGGTCGACTGTTAAGGCGAGAATTTACGAAAATCCAGAGCCGTGGGGGATTGGAAGGTACTATGATTTTTGAAGATGGTGACTATTTAATTAAGAATCAGACGGGCGAATGCTATGTATGCAAGAAAGAAATTTTTGAAAAGACGTATAGAGAGGTGGTAGAAAATGACTAATTTATGGGAAGAAACATTAAGAGAATTAGCAACTTACGGAAAAACATTTAAAGATGTCAAATATATTCAAGGTTCAGATTTTGCAATTACAAAAGAAAATTTTGAGCAAGTCGCAAAGAAGTCTGAATATTATTCAGGTTTTGGCACTGCTAAAGTAGCTGAAGATTTAGTTATCGTTGGTGATGATTGGTGGCTTGAACGTCACGAATATGACGGTAGTGAATGGTGGGAATATAAAGAAACACCAAAGCAAATCAATGAGGTTAAAGAAGTTAGTTGTCTTGCAGATGGCGTGTGGAATACACTAGCTGAACTAAACGAATAGTGATGAGGTGTAATAATGTTCGATACTCTTAAAATGATTGTTTATAAGTTCAACGAACAAAAGAAACAGCTTAGGCAGAATTTGAAACAATTCTTTTGCAGACACGATTATGTAAAGAAAGAGGAGAATTCGATATTTAGTTTTAGTATTAAATATCACCTTGAATGCTCAAAATGCGGGAAGCGCAGTCTTATTGAGCCGTGGTTAGATTATAGAGAGGGAGAGGAATGAAAAAATACAAAGTTTCCCTTATTTTTGAAGAAGACTACTGGCCTTGGACTTATATAGTTGAAGCTAACAACTTTCAAGAAGCCTTAAAAAGAGCTAGCAGAAGTGGCTTAACTAGCGACGAGGATATAATAAGAGTTGAAATCGTAGAGGTGAAAAGATGAAAATTAAAAGAGCGTTCTGTACAGATTGTTATGAGTGGAGAAATGTGGCGGATTTAGAGCTGTGGGAAGAAAAGCCTGGTGTTATGGTTTGTGACATTTGTGGCAATGCGTTAGTTGAGTTGGAAGATGAGGAAAGAGAAAACAGAATGAATGAAGTTGTTGAATATCCCAAAAGAAAAATATTTCAAGTAAAAACAGCTAGTAAGCATTCTATTAAAAGTTTTAATTTTATGGCAACTGACTTAAAGCAACTATTGGAGAATTTGGCTATTTTTGTAAATCAAGAAGATAACGCTGATTATTTTAAAGGTGTAACTCAAGTCAAAATTGATGTTATCGGTGAGATAAACGAGGTGTAATATGGAATTTGAGTTCATGTTGCCTAGAAACACCAGGTCAAAAAAACAAAACATGGTTATCAACAGCAATGATAGGTGGCACCCGCAAGAAAAAGCGAAGATGACTAAACGAATTAGAGGGCTAGCAAATTATTGCGTGTCAGCTGAAAAAGATAAGCAAGCGAAGCCGTTTGGTTCAAAAAATCCGTGTAGAGTAAGCATCACAGTGTACAGTCCGACAAGATCAAGATTAGACCCGCCAAACCTTTATCCAACAATAAAAGCTATTATTGATGGCATGACGGATGCTGGCATTTGGGTAGATGATAATTATAAAGTTATTCGTTCAATGTCTTTTAGGTATGGCGGGTTAAGTGGTAAGAAAGGCTTTTACAGATTTGTGTTGACAGTTGAGGAGGTTTAAAAGTGAGTGATGTTAAATGGATAAGTCAAATAACAGGGTATGATGTAGATAAACTTGAGGAATTCAAACTGATATTAAACGCAAATGAAATTATATCAATAGCAGAAGATACATTTGAAGTCTTTGACGAAGAAACATGCAATTTGGTGGAATATAAAGGCTGTGAAGTTTACGTGCGTGATTGTTGTTATAAAGTTTTGAATAGCTATGAAGAGTTTCTGGAATTTTTTGAGAGGTAAGCGAAAGGATAAAATTCAATTTTTTAATAAAAAAAGAACCTGCTCACGCAAGCTCGATATGATTTAAAATGCTATAACTATTATATCATATCGGAGGATTGAAAGTGAGCAGAGCTAAAGAGTTGTTAAATGAATTACAAAATCTTGATATGGACATTCAAAGTCGAATAGATGAAATCAATGAGCTTGAAGCAGGCTTGCTTTCAAGTCCAAAGTGGAAAACAGAGAAAACAAAAGGCGGTCAAGCTAAAAGAGTTGACGACGTGTACACTCAGCTTGTCATCATGAAAGAAGCGATTGAACAAGATACTAATGAAGTTATCAATAGAAAACTTGAACTTGGCAGACTTATCAATAAGCTCAAAAATCCAAAACATAGAGCAGTGTTGAGAATGACGTATATTAATAAAGGCACAGCTGATAGCGTTTGTTACGACTTGAAAATGAGTCGCACAACGTATTACAGACTCAAAAATGATGCTGTATCAGCTTTAGAAGAAGTTATTTGATTTCATAAGTATTTTGTGGGACTTTTTGGGACTGCACGGTCCTAAAAATCTGTTAGAATGGTAGTATCAAGAATTAAGGGTAAGGCGCATGGGTGTCTTGCTCTTTTATTTTAGTCTGGAGGTGATGGAAAATCACAAAACTAAATGAAAGACAGAGACGATTTGCAGATGAGTACATCATCTCTGGGAATGCTATGGAATCAGCAACCAAAGCTGGTTACAGCGAGAATTACGCCAAAGCACAATCTCATAAATTGTTGGAAAATGTTGGAATAAAAACTTATATCAATAAACGGATAGCCGAAATTGAAAAACATAAGATTGCAACTGCTGACGAGGTGTTGCAAGTGTTCACAAGTATTTTGAGACAAGAGCTGACAGAGGAAGTAACAGAACTTAATCAAATAACTGGCGAATTCGTAACAATCGAAAAGAAACCGTCAATTGCAGAGGTCATTAAAGCTGGTAGCGAGCTTATGAAACGCTATCCAACTAAACTCGAACTTCAAAAGCTTAAACTTGAGATTGAAAAACTACAATCACAGGTTGGTGGTTCAGAGGGGCAAGATGAGAAAATCGCTGGTTTCCTTGAAAAGGTTAAGGAGCTTGTAGTAGATGACAGTTGATTTAAGTAGTCTATACACTCCAAAACAATTAGCGGTTTTGAAGTATATTTGGACACACGATTGGTTTATTTGTGGTTTACACGGTGCTAAACGTGCTGGCAAAACAGCAGTCAATAATGATACATTTGTCTCTGAATTAAAACGAGTTCGTAAAATTGCTGATAAACTTAGCATTGATGAACCAATGTATATTTTGGCAGGTACTTCTAGCACGTCTATTCAAAACAACATCTTGCAAGAGCTATACAACAAGTATGGCTTTGAGCCAAAATACGACAAGCATGGTTCATTTACATTTTGTGGTGTTAAGGTCGTGCAAGTTTATACTGGTTCTATTTCTGGCTTAAAGCGTGCTCGTGGGTTTACTTCGTTTGGCGCTTACGTCAATGAAGCTTCGCTTGCTAATGAGATTGTCTTTAAAGAAATCATTTCTCGCTGTTCTGGTGAAGGTGCTAGGATAGTGTGGGATAGCAACCCAGACAACCCAAATCATTGGTTGAAAACAGATTATATTGGAAAGAATAAAGACGGAATTATCGATTTTAGTTTTCAGTTAGATGATAATACATTCTTGTCTGAACGCTATCGAGAATCAATTAAAGCAGCAACACCTCAAGGCAAATTCTATGATAGAGACATCTTAGGTTTGTGGACTGTTGCAGAGGGCGCTATCTATTCAGATTATGACCCTAAAATCAATGAAGTGGATACATTGCCTGACATAGTGAATTACTTTGCAGGAGTTGACTGGGGATACGACCACTTCGGCTCTATTGTTATCATTGGAGAGGACAATCAAGGCAATTATTATCTTGTAGATGGTATAGCCGAGAAATACAAAGTCATTGATTGGTGGGTTAGTCGTGCTAAAGAGTTTCAAAGAAAATATGGAGACATTACTTTTTGGGCTGATTCTGCACGACCAGAACACGTTGATAGATTTAATGATGAAGATATATCAACAGTTAATGCTAATAAGTCTGTCGTGGCTGGTATCGAAACAATTGCAAAGTTATTTAAAGAAAGAAAATTATTTATCAAGCGTGGTGTTATACCTCGCTTTTTTGATGAAATCTATCAGTATAAATGGAAGCCAAATAGCACCAAAGATGAGCCATTGAAAGAATATGATGACGTTCTGGATGCATTACGATATGCAATTTATTCAAAAGTTACTGGTACAGGTAACAAAATTAAAGTATTTAAGGGAGGTTTCTAGTGTCACAAGTTAATTTAAATAAACGGAAACTATTCACAACATCAGTCAAAGAAGTGACAGAAGATTTGGTGTCAGAAGCTGTCGCTCTTCATCAATCGCAATTGCTTAGAGGTTACATCGATAACGAAAACATGTATATGTCTCAACACAAAATCTTACGTCAAAAGCGCAAAGAACCGTGGAAACCAGATAATCGTTTGGTGATTAACTATGCTAAATACATTGTTGATACATTTAGCGGTTACCAAATCGGTGTGCCAATCAAGGTCACACACGACAATGAAGAGGTTACAGAATTCATTAACGATTTCCGCAAACTAAATGATATGGAAGATACTGAATTCGAGTTAGCTAAGATGTCAGATATTTTCGGTCATGCTTTCTTGTATGTTTATCAAGATGAGTTAGGAAACACTAGAACGACTTATAATAGTCCAATCAATATGTTTATCGTTCATGATAACACAATCGAAGAGAAGCCCTTATTTGCGGTCAGATACGCTTTTAACAAAGGAGAAGTTACAGGCTACGGTCAAGTGATTACCGACAAAGAAGTGATTGACATTTCTGTTGAAAAAGGCGGTAGTGTCTTGTTTGGTGAATGCGATTCACATATTTATGGCAAATTACCAGTGATTGAATTAATTGAAAACGAGGAACGTCAAGGTGTTTTTGATAGCGTTAAAACGCTTATCAACGCTCTTAATAAGGCTGCAAGTGAAAAAGCAAATGATGTTGATTATTTCGCTGATGCTTATTTGAAAATTGTGGGTGTCGAGTTAAAAGACGGCATGGCAGAGCAGATTAAAGAAAGTCGTATTTTCAACCTGTGGAAAAATAATAGCTCTGACGGAACTACGCCAGATGTTGCATTTCTAGAGAAACCAAGTTCGGATACTACCCAAGAAAACCTAATTGCATTGTTGAAAGAGTCAATCTTTGCTGTTTCAATGGTAGCTAACTTGTCAGAAGAAGATTTTGGTAATGCTTCTGGTACTGCTCTTGCATTTAAATTGCAAGCCATGGACAATCTTGCAAAGATGAAAGACCGCAAAATGCAATCAGCTTTAAATCGTTTGTACGAGATTGTTTTCAATGTACCTATGGCTACTGTATCAAGTGATGGCTGGACTGGTATTAAATACCAATTCACAAGAAATGTGCCACGAAATATTTTAGAAGAAGCGCAAATTGTCGCTCAATTATCTGGACAAGTTTCAGATGCCACCAAGCTATCTGTGTTATCTATTGTGGATAACCCACAAGATGAACTTGAAAAGATGGAAAAAGAGGAAGAAAGTTCGAGCTTGCTTTCTAAGAAAATTGCTCTTAACGAACGTATGACTGATAAAGACCTAAAATCTGACAGTCAGGAAGTGATTGCTAATGGTGAATGATTACTGGAAGAAGCGTATAGAAGCTGAACAACTCGCTAAAATGGAGCGTAGCGCCACTATAAGTGATGAAATCAGTAGATTATATGACTATCATTTCAAAGAGCTAGAAAAGGAAATTAGAGCTTTTGAACAACGTTATGCTGATAAGAACGGTCTATCTTTGTCAGAAGTTAAAGCTAGAGTTGATGAAATGGATGTTAGAGCTTTTGAAGAAAAAGCTAAGAAATATGTAGCAGAAAAAGATTTCTCTGCCAAAGCCAATTCAGAATTAGCACTCTACAATCTCAAAATGAAGATAAATCGTTTAGAATTACTTCAATATCAGTTAGACCTCGAAATGGTGGCGTTAGGTGATGCAGAACACAAGTTGACAGAGCGCTTCTTGAATGGTGAATATGTCAAAGAGATTGAAAATCAATCTGGACTTTTAGGGCTATCTGTTTTAAGTGCGAAACAAGTAACGCAGACGGTACAGACAGTCCTCAACACTTCTTTTAAAGGTGCAACGTGGTCTAATCGTATCTGGCAAAGGCAAGATGCTCTTAGGGAGATTGTTGCTCATATGGCTGAGGATTATCTATTAAAGGGCAAAAATCCAACTACTATGATTGCTAAAATCAGAAAGGAATTTGGAGTATCGGCTAGTGAAGCTAAGCGTTTAGCAGTTACGGAAGGGGCTAGAGTTGCTACAGAGGCGCAGAGACAATCTTTAATTGCTAATGGCTATGATGAATATGAATACATCGCAGAACCAAGCGCTTGTGCCATCTGTAAGGCTTTGAATGGCAAGATTTTTAAAGTCAAGGATATGAAACCTGGAGAGAATGCTGCTCCAATGCACCCACATTGTCATTGTTCTACTGCCGCTCACTTCTCAATGAGTGATGACGAGTACGAGAAATTAATACAAGATAGCTGGCATTCGGTATATCCACACATGGATAATGTCATCAATAAGTACATTGACGGGAAAGAACATATTCCGAATATCAACATCAGCAATCAAGTTACTAAAAATGGTAAGACTTACGTTGTTGATGGGCACAACGTTGTTTCAGACCATTCGAACTATGAGCATCAAGTTGCAAGTTGGCTTTCTAGTAAAACAGGATTAAAAGTTGATATTTTACCAAGGGTCAACTTTCCTAAAAAAGTTCATACTCCAGATTATCTTGTAGATGGTGTTCCTTTTGATTTGAAAGAGATTACAGGTTCAGGAAAGAATGTGGTTGATGGGAACTTGAGAAAAGCTAAAAAACAAGCTCCGAACATTATTCTTGATATTACAAAAACCCCACTATCTCGAGAGGAGATAATGGAGCAATTAGAACACATATATATAATCGACCGTCGTGGGCTACAAACTGTCATTCTTAAAGAAGGTGATGAACTTGTTAACGTCTTAAAACCAAGTAAAAAATAAAAGCGTAAGACCGTCCCACCGCCTCCACAGCAAAACTGCTTCATGGGCGTTAGAAGGGTCTTACGCTATCTACCTAAATTATACATCAACACTCATTTTTTTACAAGCGGAAGGAGAAAATATGGCTAAATTAAGCGAAATAAATGTTACATGGAGCAATCAAAGCGAATTCATGAAATTGATTGAAGATGTAGCACAAAAAGCAAATGCTTTTAACGAAGCGCTTGAAACACTAAATAACTTTGAAATCGAATTTGAAACACATACAGGAGATTAGAAATGGAAAATTGGGAAAGATGGGAAAGATTTGATACAACCAAAGAAATCGCAAATCTTGGTTGGGGTCATGGTGATACATATCTTACAGACGACGATATAGAATATTTAAAGAGTGGAGGGATTTTAGGTCATTTCGATGGAGAATACACCAAATCTATTCAATATAAACAAGAAAATCAAAAATATTCCTCATCTAAAATTATAGAAACAGAGCACGGAGTGTATATCAATGGAACTAAAATACCATACGTTCTTGAAGATTCAGTCTCTGTGAAATACGATGGTTCTCTTGCATTAGTAACTATGACAGTAGCTGCAAATAGTTTTAAGTATGAGAAAGAACCTCAGCCATACAATTTCAAAGACCAATAGTCGTAGCGATACGGCTTTTCTTTTTGCCCAAAACTTGCTTAAGGCGTTAAAAGGTGCAAGGTCATTAGTCCACTCTGGACTTAAAAAGGAGGTCTCCAGTTATGGAAGAAGATATTAAAGAAACATCAGTAGTTGAAGAAGAAAATGAGCAAGCTAGCACTCAAGAAGAAACTGAAACTACTGAAAAAACATTCACCCAAGCCGAGCTTGACGATATTGTCCAAAAAGAAAAAGCAAAGGCGAAGCGTTCTGCTGAACGAGAGTACAAAGAAAAAATGGACGAAGCCGAAAAATTGCGCAAAATGAACGCTGAACAAAAAGCAGAATACGAAGCGCAAAAACAGGCTGACCGAATCGCTGAACTAGAAGCTCAACTTAATCGTAACGGACTCGAGAAAGAAGCTTCTAAAATGCTTTCAGAAGCTGGAATTGTAGCCAGTGATGACATTCTTAGCTTTGTTGTTAAAAACGATGCAGAAGGAACACAAGAAGCTGTTAACGCTCTTTCTAGCTTGGTGAATGACCTAGCCGATAAGAAGGTTAGTGAAATGCTCAAAGGTAAAACACCTAAAAAAGTTGAACAATCAACAACTGGTGCGATTACTAAAAAGCAATTTGACAAAATGGGTTACAAAGACCGCAACGAATTGTTGCAGAATAATCCAGAACTTTACCATCAATTGAAAGGATAAAATAATATGACACAAACACAACTTGCACAAATGATTAATCCAGAAGTTATGGCTGATATGGTTTCGGCTAAACTTCCTAAGCTAATTAAATTTACACCACTTGCTTATGTTGAACGTGAGCTTGTAGGACAACCAGGCACAACTATTACAGTTCCTAAATGGGAATACTCTGGAGATGCCAAAGACATTGCAGAAGGTGTTGCAATTGAACCAGACCAACTAACAACAACTAAGTCTACTATGACGATTAAAAAAGCCGGTAAAGGTATTGAATTAACCGATGAGGCTGTCTTGTCTGGTTACGGAGACCCACTCGGTCAAGCAACACATCAAATCAGTTTAGCGATTGCTAACAAGATTGATAATGACCTTATTGAGAAAGCTAAAACAGCTACACAATATATTGATGAAGCGCCAACAACAGGAACTGCAATTGACAAAGCACTTGCTGTCTTTGACGACGAAGAAGATGCTCGCTATGTAGCGTTGGTTAACCCTGCAGATGCCATCGATTTGCGTGCTGATACTGTTAAACAATGGATTTCTGGTTCAGAAATCGGTGCTAACATTGTTGTTTCTGGTACTTTTGGTGAAACTCACGGCGTTCAAATCGTGCGTTCTAAAAAAGTTGAAAAAGGCAAAGGATTTCTTATTAAAGTGTCTGCTGATTCAACAGATACAGAAGATGTAGCTAAATACGGTGCATTCGTTATCGTTCTTAAACGTGACGTGGCAATTGAAACAGACCGTGACATTTTGAAGAAAACAACAGTCATCACTGGTGATGAACACTATGGTGTTTACTTGTATGACCCTACAAAGGTTGTTAAATTTGGAGGAAATGCATAATGGGAGTAGGTCTACTACGTCGCCATTATGCTAAAAAAGAAGTCGTTGATTTGTCTGAAAAGACACTCACCGAACTGAAAGCGATGGCGAAAGAAAAAGGCATTGAGGGTTATTCAACTCTCAATAAAGAAGCTTTAATTGAAGCATTAAAGGAGTAGTGACATGTCAATTATCGAGCAAGTCAAGACTCTGTTAGGAATTTCAGACGACTTGCAAGATAATCTCTTGTCAGTCATTCAAATGCTTACAGAGTCTCACTTTAAAGCCTATTCAAAACAAGACAACATACCAGAAAATCTAAACTACATCATTGTAGAAGTGATGGTTAAGCGATTTAATCGCATTGGTTCAGAAGGTATGTCCTCACAAACTGTAGAAGGGCTTAGCATGGCTTTTGAATTGGATGATTTTGCAGAATATGACAAAGTTATCCACAGGCAATTTGCTAGCGATTTCCAAGCGGGGTTTAAGGCATTATGAGATTTGATAAACGTGTCACACTTATCCTCAAATCAAAAGAAAAACCGTATTATGACACGGAATTAGGAAAAATGGTTGGTGGAGGTACAACTGAAAAGGTTGTGCCTGCTAATATTGGTCCAATTAGTGCCAAATTACAGAGTCTACTTGGGGATAAGTTAAAAGAAGCTACTACGGTTGTTAGAGTTAGGAACTGCAAAGATAAGGTTGACAGTCTTTTAATAGACGGTCAGCCTTTTTCTATTGTGGATAACCCAAAACATGCAAACAGACTAACTGTTTTTTACGTAAGCGAGGTAAATCATGGCTCAAGTTGAAATAAAAGGGGACGACATATTACTTAGAGCGTTGCAAACGGCAGCTAATATGAAAGCTCATAAAGCAGCTGTACAAAAACACGGAGCAGACCTTCAAAAGAAAGCACAATCTAACGCGGTGTTTACTCATGGATATGCTACTGGTGCAACGAAACGAAGTATCAAGCTTGAAATTACAGACGGTGGCTTCGCTGCTAAAGTAACAGCAGGCACAGATTATTCTGGATATCTAGAAAAAGGTACGCGTTTCATGGATGCGCAACCATTCGTGAAGCCTGCTTTGGATGTGGTGCAACCTAAATTTATCAATGATTTAAGGAGGGCAGGTATTGCTAAATAAACAACCAGACCAACAAATTCATGATGAATTGATTAAACGCTCAACAGCTTTAGGACTTACTGCTTATCCATTCTTGCCAGAAGATGGTACACCTTATCCTTTTATGGTTATTTCATACACTCAAATTGTGCCGCAACCCACAAAATCTTACTTACTTGGTGCTGTATCGGCTCAAGTTGACGTGTGGGGTACAGCTGATGACAGAAAATTGGTATCTGATTGGATTGGAAAACTAATGAATGAGTTTTCTAAAATCAGGCAGATTGGGAACACACAGTGGGCAATGGATTTGTCTAGTTCAACACAGATTATAAAAGATAATTCAACACCAGAATTGCTTTATCACGGCATTCTGGATTTAAAATTTAAATTTCATTAGGAGGAAATTATGGCTAATTTTGGTAAAAATAAAATTTTGATGTTCAGAAAATTAGGGGATAAAACAGCAGCGGCTAAACTCGCTTTACAAACAGAGCATACATGGAAGTATGAACGTTCAACGGATTCTGAAAAAACAAAAGACGGAGCTATTGTTAAAGATGGCGGCTTAGAAGTCACATTGTCAATTGAAGCTGTGACAAGCCGTGATGACGTCAACAAAATGCTTAAAAAATCTGTCGTGGACGGTGAAAAACTTGAAGTTTGGGAAATTGACCTTGCGGGAGAAAAACAAAGTGAAAAATACCCTGCGCTTTATGCTCAAGGCGCTCTGTCAAGTTGGGAAGTTCCTGATAATGTCGAAGATTTAGAAACATTGTCAACTGAAATGACAATTGAAGGAAAACCAGTCGAAGGCTATGCTACACTAACAGCCAATCAAGTTGAAGAAATTAATTACGCATTCAAGGATACAACAGCTTCTGATTCTGAGTAATGCTTTGTTCTTTGTTGTGATTTTTAAGAAGGGATAAATCACCCTTCTTTTTATTTTTTATGGATTAGGAGAAAAACTGATGAAACAAATTGAAATTAACGGTAAAAAACACGACTTGCATTTTGGAATTGATTTTATTCGTGAAATGGATAAACGCTATGAAGTTAATGGTAATGGTGTTTCTTTTGGTATGGGAATTAATAGTGCTGTTGTTTATTTGAAAGATAATAACCCGGTTATTCTAGAAGATATTATTTTGGCAGCAACACATACCGCTAAAACAATTCCGAGCGTGGCTGATATTGAGAAATGGCTTGAAGAGCAAGAAGATTTGGACAAAGTGTTTGATGATTTTTTATCTACGTTGAAAACTGCACCATTGACGAAATCAAAAGTCGCAAAAGTGCTAAAAGCAATGACGGCGTAAAGAGGCAAACTACCTCTATAGCTACTTCAAAAGAAGTCTACGAAGATATGCTAGCAATGGCGCTTGGCTTGTATGGTATCAACTCAATAGTTGAAGCTAAACGAATGACTATTGAAGAATTCAACGTCAGAAAACGTGGCTATCTCATGCAACGTTTGGATAAGGAACAGGAAATATATTTACAAGCTTATCTAACTAGAGTAGTGAAAGCTCCAGATAAGAGCGGCAAGAAATATTTGTTTGAAAAATTCAATGATTTTTACGATGAAGCTAAACATAGAAATGCAATTTTAGGTGGTGGGTACGGACCTCCTGTAAATAGTGAATTGCTAGCTATCGCAAAACGTAGACAACAATTTTTAAGGGAAGGAGGTAAAAATGAGCAATAATTCATACACTGTTGAAGCTGTCCTGAAGGCGAATGATAGTGGATTTTCTAACGCTTTTAAAAACGCTCAAAAATCAGTATCTGGTTTATCTAGCATGGCTGCTAAAACTGGGTCAATGTTTAAAAGTGTTTTAGGCGCTAATCTTGTTAGTAGTGCTTTAACTTCTGGAATAAGTGCTATTTCTGGCGGTATACGTAGTATGGGGACGGAATTAAATAGCTCTCAAAAAGCTTGGAAAACATTCGAGGGTAACTTACAAGCTTTTGGTCGTTCAAGCGAACAAATAGCTGCTGCTAAATCTGAGATGCAAGATTTTGCGACCCAAACCATTTATTCAGCTTCTGATATGGCAAGTACCTACTCTCAACTTGATGCAGTTGGTACTAAAAACGTTGGTAGCTTGGTTAAAGCTTTTGGTGGCTTAGCGGCATCAGCAGAAAATCCAGCACAAGCCATGAAATCTATCTCTATGCAAGCCACGCAGATGGCAAGCAAGCCTAAAATCGCATGGATGGATTTTAAAATCATGATGGAACAAGCGCCTGCTGGTATGGCGGCTGTTGCAAAAGAAATGGGCATGTCAACTGATGAATTAGTAGCTGCTGTTCAAGACGGAAAAGTTAATACAGAAGAATTTTTTGATGCCATGAACCGTGCAGGTAATTCTGAAGCTTTCCAAAAAATGGCAACAGAATTTAAAACTGTCGACCAAGCCATCGATGGTGCGAAAGAAACGTTATCCAATAAGCTTATGCCAGCTTTTGAAAAACTTAATCAATTTGGTATCAAGGCAGTAGTAGCTCTCACGGATGCTTTGGATAATATCGACTTTGGTAAAATCGCTGACAATCTCGGAAAAACCCTTGATTCTATTGATATAGAAGGTATGTTTTCTAAGGCTCAAACAGCGATGAAAATGTTTTTCAATCCATTGTTTGTTATCAACTTCAAAGGAGCGATAGATGAAGTCAAGGGTGCTGTAGGTGCTCTAACTTCGGCTTTCTCTGGTGTTGCAGGCGGTGGATGGTCGTGGGTTTATACACTAAGCAATGCAGTTTCAGCACTAATTGGAACAGTAGCTACTGGAGCTAGCATTGTTAAAAAATTCATCAATGCATTTGCGGATACTGGCGCTATGCAACAAATCAAATTTGCGATTGATAGTGTTATTACGGCGTACACGACATTGATTTATGCAGTTGGTGAAGCATCTATTTGGTCGACATTGGGAACAGTCATTGGTAATGTTGCTAAAGTCATTGCACAAGTCGTACAAGCTATTGCTGATTTTATTTCAAGATTAGACCCAAGCATTGTCCAAGGATTTACCAATGTTCTAGTTGGTGGTATCGCTGGACTTTTAGCTTTTTCGGCAGGAACAAAATTAGTTTCTACTGGAATGAAAGGTTTGGACTTTATCAAATCGTTTAACCCATTCAAACTTTTTAGAAAAAATGCTGAAGAAGGTATGGATGGGGCAACAGACAGCGTAAAACGTTCTAAAAGTACGATTTCTCAACTATTTAATGGTTTATCTAATCTTACTAAAAGTTTCGGTAAATTCTTTGAAAGTTTTGGAAAAGGTCTGAGTGCAGTTTTTAAGTCTACCTTTGATGGTATAGGCAAGACTCTTACAGGTTTAGGTAAGACTTTTGAAGGTTTTGGAAAAGGCGTAGGTGCAGCACTAAAAGGCTTGATGCAAGGGCTAAAAGGATTAAATCCCGCAACATTGCTTTCGTTCGGTGCATCAATAGGTATTGCAGCGGTTGGAATCGGTGCTGGAATTGGCATTATTGTTGCCTCGCTATCTTTATTGGCTGAACACAGCGCAGGTGTATCTGTGATTATACAAGCGTTGGGTACAGCTTTTGCAACAGTAGCTGCAGCAATTATTGGTGCTTTCGCTCAAGCAATTGTAACAGTTTCTGGTGTATTGCCAATTGTCACAAGTGCATTAGCTAACCTAGCGCCTTTGGTAGTGGCAGTCGGTGTAGCCATCGGTGCAACAGCACCAGCTATCACAGCTTTAGGCGATGCTTTCACATCAATTCTTGGCACACTTCCGCCAATTATTACAGCGCTTGGTTCGGCGATTTCTCAAATTGCTACAGCTATCACACCAATCGTTGGAATTATCAGTAGTGCTTTCGTTCAGATTGTGACAGTAGTTTCTAATGCGATTGTTCAAATCATACAAGCACTTTCTCCATTCATTCCCGCAATTACTGAAATGGTGGTTGCGGTTGCTCCTGTGCTATCTCAAATCGTAGAAGCTTTTAACAATCTCATCAGCCAAATCAGTCCAATCATTGACTCAATCGCAAACTTGTTTAAAACGCTTGGTGAACAAATCAGCAATATTCTTGATAGCGCATCTGGCGTTATTACAAGCTTTGGTGACTCAGTTCGCAATGTTTTGGATGGTGTTGCAGGTATTTTTGACTCAATGGGTAATGCTGCTCTTAACGCTGGTAAAGGTGTTAAGCAGATGGCGCAAGGTATTAAAATCCTCGTTGATATGAAACTTGGTGATTTAACATTTACTCTAGGAGCTGTAGCAACAGGTCTCGGTGATATGGCAAGTCACGCAAGTGGAATGTCAACTCTTGGCACAGCCATGACACAAGTTGGTATAGGTATGGCTTTGTTTGCTACAAGTTCAGTTCTTGCATTAACGTCTCTTACAATGTTTGGAACAGCAATTACTACACTTCAAACCAACTTAACACAATTACCAATGGCTATGACAACCGCTGGTGCAAGCTTTCAAACATTCACTACACAAGCTATTTCTGGTGTTGCTGGCTTATCTGGTGTCAATGCACCGATTGCAGCTTTCAAAGCACAAATCATGACATTAACACCAGCGATTATATCAGCTACAGCAGGCTTTGCAATGTTTGGTGCTAGAGCAATGGTTATCACGACGAGCTTTGCAATTATCGGTGGTTTAATCAGCGCATTTAATACACGTATCTTATCAATAAGTGTAGCAACAAGTGCAGCTGGGGCATCATTCGGAGTGCTAGCTAGCAGAGTAGGCGCTTTAGGCGGTGCTCTATCATCAATTTCTAGTGGTTTTGCTAGTGTTGGTGCTAGTGTATCAAGTTCAGCATCTCAAATGCGCTCAATCATTTCAGCAACACAAGCTGTCATTACAGCATTCAACTCAATGCGTGCACAAGTTCAATCGTCAATGCAAGCTATCTTAACGATTATGATTTCGATTGGTAATCAAATGAAGAATCAAGGGCGTATTATCGGTCAGCAGACATCGCAAAATATCGCACAAGGTATTTCAAGCGGTGTGGGTAGAGCAACAAGTGCAATGAATGCGCTCATGTCTGCTGTACGCTCTGCTGGGATGTCTGGTGTTAGTTCAATGCGTTCGATTGGTGTCTATATCGGTCAAGGTTTAGCAAGCGGTATGATGGCTTCTCTTGGGTCTGTGACAGCTGCTGCTAATGCGTTAGTTGCTCAAGCTGAAAGAGCAGCGCAAGCTAAAGCCAAAATCCACTCACCATCACGCTTATTCCGTGACAATGTCGGTATATACATCGGTCAAGGGGTAGCAGTAGGTATTGAACGTTCGCAAAAGTATGTTGATAACGCTATGGACTCAATGTTTGATAGCATTGATAACTTTAATGCGCAAGTATCAGACATGATGAGTAGTAAAGCAGTCTATGATTTTGATGGCGGTAGATTTTCAAATGATATTGAAATTACTTATCGCAATCAAGATGATGCAAAACTGGATACTATTAGAGAAGCACTTGACACAATTAAATCAATAGCTTCTCGTGATACCGTCCTCAATATTGACGGTAGAGAATTTGCTCGTGCGACTGGTGATGATATCAGCGATTATCAGAGTAGAAAACAAGAAGTTAGAAATTTAGTTTGGGGGTTAGGAAATAATGGCTAATTTTACATTCAAAGGTGTTGATTTAACACCTTTTTTGAATGTTTTAGAAATTCAACGAACTGTTGGAAATGAGCGCTCGTTAACGACAGATGACTTGTTCGATACAGGAGTTGAGCTTAAAAATGTTTCTTATGGAGCTAAGATTATTAAAGTAAAAGTCGCTTTGGCTTCTCGCTCTATATCACCAAAGGAATTCGTTGATACAATTGAGTATTCTGGAATCAACACTAGAAACTTAAACGCTTTAAGAGAACGCATTGCGATGCTTCTTCGAGCAAAAGAAGCATATAAGTTAGAACTACCTGATGAACCCAATAGATTCTATATGGCTCTTCCAAAAGGAGATATTGAACTTAAAGGGATTTCTGATTGGTATGACGAAACGACCATAGAGTTCTTTATCCCAGACGGACTAGCGCATACTGAAATTGTCAAGGAATTCGAATTCGCCAAAAATGAACAAGGTACGCTTGAAGCTGAAATCATCAACGAAGGAAGCGAAGAGGTCGCTGTTAGCTACGAAATCAAGCTCAAAAAAGAGTCTGGTTTCGTTGGCATTGTTAGTGAGTATGGCGCTATGCAATTTGGTAAGTACGATGAATCAGATGGTTATATGGATAGAAAGAATGTGACGGTTGTTAGTAATCAAGCTGGTAACTTTGCCAATTGGACTGACGGCACTAAGAATTATGAAAATACAAACAAAATCATTACAACTCAAATGACCGCTGATACTTCGTTCGGCGGTCGTCTTGGTTTGTTGCCAAATTCATTTACAACAAGTGGTACATCTGGTGCTTATCAGTATGGAGCGGTTAAGGAATACACGCTAAGTAATCCTATCTCTCAATGGTATATCTGGGCTAGAGCTTGGTTTGAAACTGGATTGATGGGGCAAACTGGCGCTTGGTGCTTAACGGTGCTAGATGAAAGTAATCATCTAATCGCTGGCATGGCAATTGAGAAAGACGACGCAGTTGGTAATACTGCAAATGTCCGTTTCTTAATGGGTGACGGTTCGGGTGGTAGTCGTACAGTTAAGACGATTTCATTCACACCGTCATACTGGGTGCCACCAAACCCATACGGCACAGAAGGTCGCGACCAAAATCGCAACATGTTCGACTTAGTCAAAGAGAAAGACCGTGTGCAATTTTTCTGGTACGGTGGCTACTATCCGTACTATGATTCTCGTTTGGCAAACGTCAAAGCGAAGAAAATTCAGTTTTTCGTCGGACAGTATGCAGGTCGAAACACGACAGACAGAAAAGTGACACATCATTATTTAAACGATTTTACTTTTCAAGAATTGCATGTTGATTATTGGAAAGACGTTCCTAATCGCTATTCAAGCGGTTCAGTCATTAATATTGACGGTGAGAAAGGGCAAATCAAAGTCAATAATCAAATTCGTTTAGACGACGAAGTTTTGGGAACGACTTATTTTAAAGTGCCACCGGGGAAAACAAAGGTGCAGTTAATACTTTCTAGCTTTGCGGAAATTACTTCTGCCACAGCGACAATACAGGAGGTTTACATTTGACAAGAAATAATGTACGTATTGCGATTCGTGATTCAACAGATAGCCACAATTTGGCTTTTTTTGATAATAAAGCAGGAATCAAATATAAGAGTGCTAATTTGCAACGCTTCTTAGCAGGTTCAGCAAGTATTTTAACGCTTAAATACAACTCAAAAGACATTGACAGTATTCGTTCTGGCTGTAAGCTTGCTTTTCGTTATAAGAATCGCGACTATTGGCTTAATGTCATGAACTTCGAGAAGAAAGGTTTCGAAGTCGAATTGACCGCTTATTCGCTTGGTCTTGAATTGAACAATGAAACTCGTGGCGAACATAAGCCAGCGAATGCCATGTCAATTGCTGAATATGTGGCTTATTATGACCCTGAGCACGCTTTAACAATCGGCGTTAACGAAGTAGCTGACAAGCGAATCAAATTGGAATGGACGGGCACAGACACGATTCTGGCACGTCTTTTTTCTGTTGCAAACAGCTTTGATGCTGAACTTGACTTTAACGTAGAACTCAATGACGATTACTCACTTAAACGTCAAGTGCTGAATATCTTTAAAAAAGGCAATCTTGGCACAAACAAGCTCAGTCAACCTGTAAGAGTTGGCAAAGAGCTTAAAGTCATCAACTACAGCGATAATATCAAAGAGTTAAAGACTGCTGTTCGAGCAACTGGTAAAGACGGCCTAACTATTGACGGTCTTAATAAAAAAATTTACGACAACAATAAAGAGCTACTCTATTACTCAAGCGGTATGACAGTCTATGCGCCACAATCTCGTGACCGTTTTCCGTCTGTTGGCAAAGGCTCAAATGACAATTGGATTGTTGAAGATTTGGGTGAAACACAGTATGAGACCGAAGAAGCGCTTTGGGGTTATCTGTACAGCGAAATTCAAAAGAAATCTTTACCAGAAATCACCTACGAAGTCGAAGGTGCTATAGATGCTGGTATTGGCGACACTCAAACATTGATTGATGACAAGCACTTTGAACCAGCACTCTATGTACAAGCTCGGGTGTCTGAACTTGAAGATGACATCTTGACAGGTAAAGTGACGAAGTCAACGTTTATTAATTTTGAACGTAAATACAGTCAGATTGCTGACGAGTTGCAAAAACGAGTTAATGAATTACTAGAAGCTTCAATACCCTACACAATTAAAGTTTCTAGCGACAATGGGACTGTTTTTAAAAATTCGACTGGAACGAGTACGTTTAAAGCTAGAGTGTTTAAAGGCGAGAAAGAAATCACTTCTGACGTCACTTGGCGCTGGGCTCTTGACGGAAACGTTACTGTTGCCATGCAGTACCTTGCTAAAGCTAGCACTATCAAAGATACTGCTGTTTTAACCGTATCTGCCTATATCGGCAACAACGAAGTAGCAACGACTGAAATCACGCTGACTAATGTCAACGATGGTGCTGACGGTAAGAATGGTAACGACGGTTTGCCCGGTAAAGATGGCGTAGGTTTAAAATCAACAGTCGTCACTTACGGATTAAGCACATCTGAAACCACACAGCCAACGAGTTGGACAGCCCAAGTGCCAACATTGACGAAAGGCAAATACTTGTGGACTAAGACGGTTTGGACGTACACCAACAACACATCTGAAACTGGTTATCAGAAGACTTACATCGCAAAAGATGGTAACGACGGAAGCGACGGTATTGCTGGTAAGGACGGTGTAGGTATCAAGTCAACAACTATCACTTACGCAAGTTCAACAAGTGGCACAACTAAGCCTACAAGTGGCTGGTCTAGTTCTATTCCAAGCGTTTCAGCTGGTAACTTTCTTTGGACTAAGACTGTTTGGACGTACACGGACAATACTAGCGAGACTGGCTATTCTGTTGCAAAAATGGGTGAGACTGGTGCTAAAGGCGATAAGGGAGATAAAGGTGAGACTGGACCACGAGGACCAAAAGGCGAACAAGGAATCGCTGGTGCTACTGGTGCAACGGGTGCACAAGGTCCGAAAGGCGCCGATGGAAAGACAAGTTACATTCACATTAAATACTCGCCAGTCCCAATACCTAAGGATAGTCAAATCACAGATACGCCTAACGCTTATATTGGTGTTTACACTGACTACAACCCTAATGACAGTAATAAAGCAAGCGCTTATACATGGTCTAAGTGGCAAGGTGAAGATGGTGCACAAGGTGTTCAAGGGCCTAAAGGTACTGATGGAAAGACAAGCTATATTCACTTTGCATACGCAAATAGCGCAGACGGAAAGACCAACTTTAGCACTACTTATTTCTCTGGTGCTCTCTATGTCGGAACACTAACTGATTATAATTCTGCTGATAGTACGACATACTCTGCTTACACTTGGAGCCGTTTAAAAGGAGACAAAGGCGACAAAGGTGATAAGGGAGACAAGGGCGAACGTGGTCCGCAAGGTATCCAAGGTTTGCAAGGTCCTAAAGGAGACCAAGGAATCCAAGGGGTCAAAGGCGCTGACGGTAAAACGCAGTACACGCATATTGCTTACGCTGACAATGCCACGGGTGGCGGATTTAGCCAGACCGACCAAACCAAAGCTTATATCGGTATGTACGTAGATTTCAACGCCACAGACAGCAACGACCCGACGAAGTACAAGTGGAGCAAGTGGAAAGGTGACAAAGGAGACAAAGGTGCGCAAGGTATTGCTGGTAAAGCTGGAGCTGACGGTAAGACACCATACTTACACATTGCGTATGCCAATAGCGCAGACGGTAAGAAAGATTTCAGCACGTCAAATACTGATAATAAGCGCTATTTAGGTACTTACACCGACTACACGCAAGCTGACAGTACAGACCCAACGAAGTATAAGTGGGTTGATATGGTTGGAACTGTTGAAGTTAGTGGGCGTAATCTCTGGATTCAATCAAAGGCTACTGGTGGTTTCGTAGAGGAAATATTGCCAGACAACCACATCACAGGTCAGAAGAAGTGTTATCGTATTCCAAACAATAAAGAACTAGCTTTTAACATAGAACCAGATTTCAGCTCTAGACTTTATCAGAAAGTTACTTTCAGCGCTTGGGTGAAATACGAGAACGTTGTTCAAGGTGCGAACAGCTGGAACATGTTTAACTGCTTTAAACACGCAATGCTTCTGAAAAACAGCTCGACTGGCGCAACTTCAAATACACAGTATACAACTTTAGGAAATTTCACCGGAACATCTGATTGGAAGTACATAACGTACACATACGACTATGCTGCTAACAAGTCATACGACCAGCTTAAAACTATTATTAGATTTAACCTCGAAGGTGCTAAAAGTGGGAATGTCTGGGTAACTGGTGTCATGGTGCAGTTTGGAAATGTTGCTACTGGTCATGTATGGGCACCAGAGGACGTCCAAGCTGACATCGACAGCAAAGCAGACAGCGCACTCACGCAAGAGCAACTGAATGCGTTAGAAGCTAAGCGATTGCAGATGGAAGTAGAGCTAAAGGCAAAAGCTACTTTGGAGCAAGTGTCAGAACTTGAAACTTTTGTTAATAATCTAAAAAAAGAAGACCTAGACGGTCGTCAAAAGATTATTGAGATAACGAAAGCTATTGAAGAACGTGTCAAAGACATTGAGCCAATTATGGAATACTCTCAAAAATTGCAGTTCATAGACACGTACATCACCCAAGGTAATGGCGGAATGATTATTGGTAAGAATGACAGCACAACAAAAGTCGTTGTCACACCAGGCCGCATTTCATTCCAAAGTGGTGGTTCAGAGGTGGCTTACATCAGTCAAAGAATGCTCCACATTGATAACGGTGTATTTACAATGTCTTTGCAATTAGGACACTACATTACCCGTGCTCATCCCAAAAATGAGTATGTCAATGCGACATACTTTGTTAAATAACGAAAGGAGGATTTATGGCAACAGCTCAATTTAGTGGGCAATACGGACATAATATGACGTTGGAAGTCTGGTCTGACTGGAACAGACAAGACACGGTCAATAACAGGTCAACAGTCAATCTACAAGCTCGTTTGAGAACGAATGGCTATGCTTCTGTTTGGGGTGTGACCGCACCGATGACTATCCATGTTGATGGTGGCAGTGAAATCGTTAACGCTAGTGTCAATATTGGCACGAACTCATCTCTACTTATTTTTGGTAAAGATTACGTCGTTAACCATGACGAAAACGGAAATGAGACAGTTAACATCAGTTTTAAAGTTGATGTTAATACTGGCGGTTATGGCTCATCTACTGTTAGTTTATCTATACCACTTCCACAGATTAAGCGAGCTAGTACAATCAGCGACGTAACTGGCACACTCGGAAGCCCAATGACACTCGATATTAGTCGTAAAGACAGTAGCTATACCCACAATCTCAAGTATGAGTTTGGGGAACTATCTGGAACTATTGCGACTGATGTTGGTACGTCGTGCTCATGGACACCTCCTTTAAGTCTTGCGACAGCTATGCCAAATAAGACAAGCGATTGGGGTCAAATTGTTCTAGAGACTTATAGTGGCTCTACTAAAATCGGTCAAACCAATTGTATTTTAACCTTGAATGTCCCAACAAGCATGAAACCAACGCTTGGCAGTATTACGCTAACAGATAGCAATACAGCAGTTAAGAACTTGCTAAATACAGCTAATACGTTTGCTGAAATCGTGTCAGACATTAAAGTAGCGTTTAACAGCGCTACTGGTGTGCAAGATTCTACAATCACAGGCTATCACGCTGAAATTGTTAACAAGAATCAGTCTACCAACGCTAATAATGGCAATCTAGGGCTGATGAAGTGGAATGGTTCAGCACAGGTCAAAGCGTGGGTTACTGATAGTCGTGGACGTTCTAGTAATGCTGTTACGACCAACATCACGGTTTTAGAGTATTTCTTGCCAACGCTGACCTTTACCGCCGTTCGTGGTGATACTAACCAATCATCAGATAAGATTGTCGTTAGTCGAACAGCTAAGATAGCACCACTCAAAATCGGCAACGTGCAAAAGAACAGCTTTAAGCTTAGCTTTAAAACAGCGCCGTTTGGGTCAACCACCTACACGGCTGACACAGGCGCAGGGGTTAACGACAAGGTCACTAACACGCTGACTAACTCAAAGGCTACACTTAGTGGAACGTTTGACATTGGGAAATCGTATGAAGTCTATGGTGTGCTCGAAGATGCCTTGACAAGTTCAGGTACAGTTAAAGCACCACCTGTTTCACCAGAAAAAATGGTGATGGGTATGGCTGAAACAGCTGTCAGTTTTGGGAAATACCCAGAAAACACAAACGCTGTTGATAGTGATTGGGTGTTTAAATATAAGAACAAGGACATTCAACATCATCACCTTTCTGCTAATGACGGTAGTGCTATTCTGATACCGAAAAATGGAACAGACTTAAACACAATCACAGAATCAGGCTTCTATCGTGGATACAACTTAGTAAATGCTCCTATCGAAGCAGGCTGGAGTTACATTAGAGTGAGCCGGCACGAAGGCACAAGTTGGATAGTCCAAGAATCAATTGACTATACGGGAAATGTGTCAGCTTTCCGCGTTAAATCAAACAATTCGTGGAAAGCGTGGAAACAATATGCAATTCAGAACACAGTAGCTCAATTTACAGCGGTTAATCAATCTAAGGTGTATACAGCGACTATACCTGGTCCGTACGGTTTTGCTTTAAGCTGTGCTCGCTCTGGGAATATTGTGACTGGCACAATTGATCGTACGTATTCAAGCAATCTTGCGTGGGACGGCACAGCAAGCGAAACTATCCCAAGCGGGTGGAGACCTGTTACACCAATGATTTTAGAAATCACAGCTGAAAGTTCTGGTGTACGTTTTAACGACTCTTACGCACGACTGAAATATAGTCCAAGTGGAGCAATAACGGGACGTATCAAACTAACGGCAAGTCCGTTGTGGTTTGGTGGTTCTATTACGTGGATTACCACAGACCCATTTCCAGGATAGAAAGGAGAAAACATGAAACTAAAATTTGGTTCAAAATCACAAGAGTTTGAAACTGACGGCACAGTTAAAGGTACGAAAGTCACTTTGACGAATGACGAGGGCGCATACTATCCCGTCATGCTTCCAGCTGACAAAATCAGCTTATCAAACAGCGAGCTAGAAGAGTTAGCTCTTGCAGTAGTGTATCAAGAGAATTTTCGTGATAAGTACGAAAACGAGAAGTTTGCTGAAATCACAGCAGACCTTGAAAAGCACAAGGAGAACTCTGAAATAGCACAAGCTACGCTATTAGATGTTGTTTCGCAATTGTGCGAAAAAGGTATTTTGACAGAAGAATTTAGCGCATAAAAATAGAAAAGGATGGAATTTAAAATGGCAAAAGTAAGTAGTACAACAATGTTATTCGCAATCAATGTAATTTCTGGAAACTATCAATACTCAAAAGTACCGAAAATTTTCAGAGCAAAAGTCAAAGCGCAAATCGCTCTAATGGTCGAAGATGATGAGCTGTTAGAAGAGCTGACAAAAGAAGATGTTGCTGAATAAGCTTAGAAAGTAGAGGGGCTTATGGTGGGACAAGATATTATTCACGAAGCCATGAGAGCAACTTGGACGATTGATAAAGTTGGCGGAGTTTTAGCTATAGCTATTATCTTAGTCATCTTGCTTTTAATCAGCGGTATGATTTGGGTCATCAAGAAGTTAGTGACTGGCTTCCAAGAAACCAACAAGGAGTTGTTAGCTTCCAATAATCGCATAGCTACCGAAAATCAACAACAAATGGCTAGATTGACGGAAGCTGTTAACAATCTTTCGCTAGAGACACGCAAAGACATATCGGTTTTGCAAGAAAAGGTTGACGGTTTGGAAGATGTTGTTAGAAATACACAGATGTTTTAAAGGAGTAAGAGAATGAATGATGTAATTTTACAAGGTATTATGCTTATTTTGACTGGTTTCGTTGGTTTTATCGTTAAGACGATAAAAGACTATCTCTTTAAAGAGGGTGGAGAAAAAGCTTTGCGTATCGTCGAAATCGTAGCAAAGAATGCTGTTAATGCAGTAGAACAGATTACAGACGAATACACAGATAGTGAGCAGAAGCTAACTGCTGCTAAGACGAAAGTCAAGAAAGCGTTAGAGCAATACAATATTTATTTGACGGATAGTCAGCTAGAAATGTTTATTGAATCAGCAGTTAAAGAAATGAATGACAGCTGGAAAGGAGAAAATAAATGAATACAGATGTTTTAATCAATTGGTTTGAAAGTCGTCGAGGAAAACTCACTTATTCAATGTATGGAAGTCGAAACGGTTCAGACGGTACAGCGGACTGTTCAGGGTCAATCTCGCAAGCTTTGAAAGAAGCAGGAGTACCTATTGTTGGTTTACCGTCAACAGTAACTTTAGGCTCACAGCTGGCTAAAAACGGCTTCTATCGTGTGTCTAAGAATACCGACTGGAACGGACAACGTGGGGATATTGTTATGATGTCATGGGGCGCTGATATGTCGCAATCTGGTGGTGCTGGCGGTCACGTCGGAGTGCTAGAGGACGCAAATACGTTTATCAGCGTTGACTATTCAACTGGCGGACAAGCAGGTACAGCGGTATCAAGTCATAACTGGAATAGCTATTATAACAGCTCTAAACCTACGTATGTGGAAGCTTGGCGCTTTAGTGGTTCTACAGCTACACAGCCTAACACAGTAGTTTCTGGTGGTCGTAAACCAGATAGCAAAGCTTACTATCTAGCTAACCAAGTAGCTTTTGTAAATGGCATTTACCAAATCAAATGCGACTACTTAGCGCCTGTCGGTTTTGATTGGACTGATAACGGCATTCCTGTTGGTCTTGTTAACTGGGTTGACGAAGACGGAAACAATGTGACTGACGGTGCAGACAAAGATTTCAAAGCTGGCATGTACTTTAGCTTTGAACTAGACGAAGCGCATATTGCGGATACTGGCGAGGGTGGCTATTATGGTGGCTATTACTGGCGTAAGTTCGATTTCGGTCAATTCGGTACAGTTTGGCTTTCTTGTCGTGACAAGGACGATTTAGTCAATTATTACAAGTAAATTTGATATAATTAAATAAGCGAATACTTTAACACCCCTAGCTAAAAAGCTAGGGGCTTTTTTTAATTTTCCCGATGTCGGGAAAATTGGCAGTCATGCACGTTTATGGTATAATAAACACATAAGTAGTTGAGAGGTCTTACATTAATACGAGATACGGGCTAGCGTAAGCTAGCTCTTTTTTTATTGCCGTTATAACCACAAAAATGAAAAAAGTCCGTTTTAACGGACTGAAAATTTTAAAAAAATATCAAAAAAGTGATTGACAGGCGCAACTTGCTGTGCTATAGTGAAGAATGCTATATTATGGCTGTCTCTTATACACATCTCCGAGCCCACGAGACGTAGAGGAATCTCG